>Ga0075122_10002213_pt1 | contig 13004 bp, 19 predicted proteins | sample AntAceMetag02UKB_FD_69790 | JGI IMG/M metagenome (GOLD analysis project Ga0075122, IMG submission 69790) | Saline lake microbial communities from Ace Lake, Antarctica - Antarctic Ace Lake Metagenome 02UKB | ecosystem: Environmental > Aquatic > Non-marine Saline and Alkaline > Saline | place... | reverse complement strand
TAAAGTAACAAGGACTTCAATAATTCGTTTTTTGAGTGAAATATGTACTGGAAATTTAGATGATCAAAAATTATTGGGTCTTTATCCTAATTTGATTCAAAGAGCAACTGAGGGTCAGGGACAGTTACCAATGCAAGTATATGAGACAGCACATCAACATTTATATTGTGATCTAGGATTTCCTCATCTGAGTTTGGATGAAAGAAATAAGTCTCACACGGCTGATTTAGAACATTCTTTCTTAAGTAATAGACAGTTAGGATATTGGGGATTGCTAAAACAAATGGCTAATGGTATTCTTGGTAGAAATTTATCAATTGGAACACGAAATAATAGATTAAGAGCAGATATAAACGTGAATTTACAATGTGAGGAAAAAAAGATAGATGATTTTGGGCTTCATAATTTGGTTCTTGTTAATAAATCTTGTTTAGCTTATTTAAGAAATGTTACACAAGCAGTTTTTGATAAATGGCCAGAAGGATCAAATTTATTAAGATATTCTGCTTTGCCAAAAGAAGAAAAGATTATGCTTTCAGAATGTTCAGAAGGATTGAATTACTTGAGTTTTCCTTGGTCACCTGATCTTTCTAGTTACCAAATGCATTGTGCTTTGGAAGATTCTTTTGATGATCATTTAATTGATGCAATGAGAAATATGCGTTTAGCATTTCATCTTGGAGGAACTGTTTTGGAAGATGGTGTAATTGGTTCTGAAAAAAAGATTGTGCAAGTAGTAAAGTCCACTGTTGATTTTGCTTTTGTAGACTGGTTGCAGCAAAATAAAGAGATTGAATCTGTGAGAAAAGTGTTGGAATATAAAGATGAACAATAAACTCACTTAATTAAAACAACTCTTTTCTTTTGTCTAATTGTAAAATAGGGTTTAGTCAATCTCTTCTTCAATTCAATATCTTGTGTTAAAACTAAATCACCTTTCTTAGAAAGTTCAACCAATTCGTCATCTACATATTTTGAAGAAGCAATTTTCTTGATTCCTTTAGCTTTAACAATCGCTAAAGCAAGTTTAGCTGCTCGTTTGAACTTCTGCCGTTGCTCTTCCATGATTTTTCTCAATTCTTTGATGGTTCCTTCTAGTATATATAGGTCATAAGTAAAATCGCAGACTCTTTCTAATTCTGAGAATATATCTATCTTAAACTCAGCGATAGCCATCAGGGCATTTGTATCCAAGATTATTTTTCTCATAGTCATAGAATCATTTTAGGGTTTATAATATTTTTTGTAATAAGATGAATTATTCACTAGTTGATTTAGGATAAAATGATTCAATGATCTCTTCTGGAGTTTTACCTGATATTGCAATTTCTTTAATCATTTCACTTTTACTTTCTCGATAAATTCCAACATCATTAAAAAATGATTTTAAAGGATTTGCAACTTCTTGAACATGAAACTCGTCAAATTTCGGTACATAAACTATTCCAACAGCCGTATTATTAATTGAGGAATCATCTCTTGCCCAAGAGATATGCTTTCTTGCCGCTTCAATCAGGTCTTCATCAGTAGCATTTTTATAATATTCTTTTTGTTCTGCTTCATCCATTCCCGAAATAATTGTTTTTGCAGTATATCTTGGCATGATCTCATCATAAAATAGATTTGATAATGGTATTAAATCTTGATCATTAGAGATTACAACACTTTTATCTTTTTGACTTAACAAATTATATCCATAACTAATTGATGTTAAAACTCTATCTGCAACGTGATTGAAAGGTTTTCCTGACCTATAATTTTCGATAGATTTTTTCATTGCTTCAATGTAACGTGAATCTCCTAATTTTCCTTTTGTTTCTGCAAAGTATTTTCCTAATTCTTCTTTACTACATTTAGGGAATTTTCTAGATAAAGCAAACAATTCCTCATATTCTTGAGTAAAATAATCTACTATCACATCATACAACATATTAATGTCTTCTGTTTGATTTGGATTAAGTTGATTACATATTTCTTCTAAAGAATTTTGTCCTCTGAACAGTTCTTCTGGAAGTTTTTCTGGAAATATTTTTTTAATTCCACCTGGCACTCGTTCTAAAGTTATAATATCAATATACTTATGTTCAATAGCAACGTCTTTATCTAATTGTTCAACAAATTCTCTTGCTTCTTTTTTAATTCCAATGTTTGAATCTGGAAATATGTGGATTTTAGGTCCAGTGTATTCCATAACTCCCCATCCAGTTTTGATTTCTCTAGCAACCCATAATTGATCATCTTCTTGATCTTCTATAAATTCATTTATCTCTTCAAAGGTATCAAATATTTCTAATAAATTTTTTCTTTTATCTTCTCCGTGGTTTAAATATAGCTTAAAACGATAATTTCCTTCTTCATCTCTTTGAAAAGGATCTTCTTCAAATTCTTTAGTAATTTGAAATAATTTTTTATGTCGTAAAATTTCATTTACTTTTTTACTTAAGTCAGGACTAGATCTAGCTAAATCACCAATAAAGCGTTTATTTGAAGGGAAATCTGCCATATCCCTATAATAATTAACTATATTTATAAAGTTTTTGGTTATTTTGTCACTAATAAGTGATTAACAGAAAATAAAGGGATTAACACTAAATTTGATCTATTTTACAGGAAAATCAATCAATGTTTTTATTAGTAATATTTCTAAACAGAATATTTTTAAACCTTCTTTATTTACTTTAATCAAAAACCCAATCGCAGCAAGCTGTGGGGTATGTTTTCAAAACCGACAATAGCGCTATAAAGTGATTATGTTTTTGGTGTTTCCTTTCGGGTTTGGAGATAGTAGCAAGCTACTGGGTATGAACCCAACGGAAACAATCAAATGCAAGATATTATAGCGGAAACAATGAAATGTGAATTTTTCTTTCCTAACAAGATTGATAAAAAGATTTATTCTAAGATTGAATTGGCATTAAAAGGTTTCTTTAACATTTTAGCGTTAATCAAAGAATCAGATCTAAAGATATTAGTTGTTCCTTCAAGCTTAAAACCGCAAGAACTGATGTTGAACCAGAATTTTATTAAATTTTTGGCAAAAAAAGTAGGGAGCACAAAGCATGCTTTAGAAATGTTAAGGGGTCTAGGAAGTGCAGCAGGGGCATATCATTGTTACAAAGTAATTTTATTACTTGATTTTGTTAATGTGGCTACGATTAGGCATGAAATATTTCATCATCTTCATGAAAATATTTTGAATAGGAAAACTAAAATAGAAATTTCTGGTTTATTTGATAAATGTTTGAGCGAAAATCGAGTTGTAACTAAGAATCAACTGAATAATGTAAAAGAGTATTTTGCTTCTGCTGGAGAATATTATTTAGGTAAAGGTTTTTACGGGCTTCTTAGTGGAAACAAGAAACTTAAGAAGAAAGATCCTGAGATATATGATTTAATTTCTAGAATTTTAGATGGTGATACAAGTTTATTTTAAGTTAATTTTTTCCAATTTCTTTTAGACAAGCTATCCAGAATATTTTTGTGAGAACTAAAATAATAACAAATAGGGTGCTGAATAAAATCATTAAGAAAAATGTTTCTTCGTATAAATAACGATAAATTAAATATCCGCTTCCCAGAATTAATGTTAAATTGATTAATAATACTAATAAACTTTTGTGGATGTTTTTAATTCCTGCTTTAAACCATTTTTTGAAAAATAGTTTCCAGGATCTGACATCAATGAAAGCAAAAGCGATCAGTAAGAAAAAGTAGACAATTATCAAAGCATAAGATGTGTTTTGAATTAATTGGGAAACATTTGTAACTGAAATTTCTTCAACCATTTTTTTGAGGAAATAATAAGCAATAATGAAAAAGGGGATGATGAAGATAATTGTAGAGAAGAAAAATTTCAAATAGGTGTGCATAGTTTCATGGAAATTTTTTCTTTCAAAAAGTGAATGCACTAAAATCCATAATCCTCCGTTAAAAATTATAAATATTCCTAAAATCCACAAACAATAATGAAGAATGTTTTTGGTTAAAGAACGATAACTTTGGTATATTTTCAGAGTATCTTGAGTAAACATTTGCCCTTCTTGAATACTGGTAGAATTAAAATTTCCTTGTTCTATTGGTTCCATTATTCCTTTGGTGTTGTCCAATATTTTTATTTGATATTTCAAAGTCATCATAGAAATAATAACAATAAAGATTATTTGGAGGACAATGAGACTAAAGAATAGTAATTTGTGTTTCTTTATCGCTTGATAAGTGTTCTTCAAACCTCTTTTTAGATAATTCATCAAGTAGAGAAATTAGTTGAGGTTTAAATATGTTTTGTGTTTGTCTCTTTACTACTTGCTAAGAACAAAAGATTTATAAATAAATAGTTTTTTATGATAAATATGAAAGGATTAAAAGAAATTGTTTTGGCAGGAGCATTAGCTCTAGGTATTGCTGGATGTAGTAGTAAATATGTTGGTACTAATGAAGGATATTCTTGTGAAAAAAGATCAACTGGTACTATTATTGCCATTAAAGGAGATGCAGAAGTTAAGCGACATAATGGTTTTTGGTATGGAAAAGTAATTCATTATGAAAATATGAACATGGTTGAAGCTGTGAAAGCAATTGATGCTTGTGATTATGCCTTTAAAGAATTAGATGGTCAAAAAAAGACTAAAGAGTAAATTATTTTTTATTGTTTATAATTCTTATTACCCTATGCCTCGGTAGTCGTTTTGTTGCCAGATTATTTTAGAAGAAGGAATGTTACTAATATTAATTCTAACCTTCTTAATTCCTGAAGAGAATTCGATAGTTTCGATATTATTACGTTGAGCTTCGACTATCTTCCGCATTATTTCCGAATTTTTGATTGGAAATGATTCTAATCCTAATATTTTTTTTAATGACATAGTCTAGTAACTACTTTCATAATTATTTTCACTTTTCCATGAATATTTGTCGTCATGGTTATTATCATCATCGTCATCATATTCATGATCATCGATGAACTCTTCTTCCCCATAGCCTTCCATAAAGCCGTCTTCTTCAATGTTTAATGCTCCTTCATCTAGAAGCTGTTCTCTTACTTCTTTAGAATAAATGTCTTCTTTATTATTTTTCTTTGGTTGTGACAACAGATGTACTATTTTATTGAACATTTTGACCACCCCGGTTAGCTAATTTGATATTAGCTGTATTTGTTACAAAACATTTAAATATAAATACATTTCCTAAATGCTATATATCTAGTATATACTTATTCGGAAATATTATGGGGTTATAGAGGGAGATGGATTTGGAGGAAAGACTATGGAACAAGCAAAAATTAGAAATTTTTTAGTTCCATTTTAAATTAGGAGGAAATATTAAAATGGAATATAGAAAACTAATATCATTTGGGAAAAGCAGTTATGTTGTTTCTATTCCTAAACCTTGGGTTATACAAAACAAATTAAAGAAAGGCGATCATATTTATATTGAAGAAAGTGGAAGTAATTTGATTTTAAGTAAGAAAGAATCTTCTGAAAAGAAAGAAAATAAAAGAAAAATTATAGACATTGATAAGAAATCACCACATTGGATTTGGAGAGAAGTTTGTAGTGGTTATATTCTTAATAATCATGAAATTGTTCTTCAAGGTAGTGAGATAAAAAACAAAGTTAAAGAATTACAGAATGTTGTTCAGAATTTAATTGCTCTTGAAATTATGGAACAAACTTCAGATACAATTGTAGCTAAAGATTTTCTTGATATGGATAATGTTTCTTTACTAGAACTAATTCAAAAGATGGACGTTGTAACTAGGACAATGATTAATGAAAGTTGTCAAGTTTTCGAAGAATGTAATTATGATAGCATTAATGATAGAGATAAAGATGTTAATCGCCTTTATTTTTTACTTTACCGGGCAGCACTTTTTAATATGGAAAATCCTACCAAAGCAATGAAGAATTTTAAATTAACTCCAATGGATATGTTAAGAAGTTTATTTATGGGATTTTACATTGAAGTTATTGCTGATGAAGTAAGAAGAGCTATACGTTATGCTCGGATGATTGAAGGTTCTCCAGAAATTAAGAAACAAATTAAATCATTTTTAGAGAAAATGCGAGATTATTACGTGGGTACCATGAAATCTTTTTACAAAAAAGATATTGAAGCTGCATTTAAACTTTCTGATTTGAAGATGGATTTTGAAAAAGACTTAGATAAAATGGAAAACGAAGTACAAAAAATTGAGCATTTGAACAAAGTTGTTAATCGATTACAAAGATTAGTAACAAATATTCATAATTTAGGAAGGATAGTTTATACCTTGGAGTAACTATCTCTTGATAGTAAATCACAGAAACCTTTAAAAAAGAAAAGAGATTTTTTCTTTTATGGTAGCTAGTAGTAGGAAGAGAGCTAAAAAACGTAGGCTTGTTAGAGATTTGAGTAATGTTAAATTTAAAGAAGCAATAACTTCTTCATTACAAAAATATACTCCTGATTATAAGTTAGTTTCTGTTAATAATAATCGAAGAACTAATCATGCGCAATTAATTGATGCTACTTTAAAGAGAGAAGATGATTATGAGTTGTCTGTAGTAGCAAAAAGATATTTACATATGGGACGATCAACTGGAAAGTATCATAAACTTTTTAATAATCCAAATTCTTTACAAAGTAGAGAGAGTAGAAATTTAAATAACATTACAGATATTTCTGGTTCTGGAAAAGTGCCGGCTTCACATTTGGTTGATACTGATAACAACATGAGTGTTATTAAACGTATTCACGGAGAAAGTTCTTGGATTAAATTGGTTAATATTGTAAAACAATTAGAAGATAAGCCAACAAGTAAACTTTTATATGGAGAAATGAAATCTGTTTTATACGAATTTGTTGGTGGGATAGCTCGTTTCGTTGGTTCTGTTAATGCTTACCACGAAGAATTTCATCAGAAATATCCTTCTTATTATAGAGAAGCAAAAGAGTTCTCAGCAGCTAATGAACAACTTCTTAAAGAAAATTTTCGTAAATTAATGGTACCAAAAAAGAGTACTTCTCGAATTGATGATTTAGTTGGTAAATTATGGGGTTTAAAGAAGAAAGCATTTCATGATAGAGAATTATTTGTGCATGGAGATTTTCACGCTAATCATTTAATTATTCCTGATCAATATGCAACAGAAGAAGAAAAAGAACCTGTTACTATCGATTTAGAAACTTTCCATATTGATTATGAATCTACTGATTTGGGTTCAGCTCTTGTTATTCATCCTATTGGAAATAATTACATTATTCGGGGTGGTGAATTTTCTAATCTTATTAATCGATATTTGGCTCTTGAACATGCTTACGAAAAGAAAGATGATGAAGCAATCACAGTATTGAAACAGGCAGAGAATGGCGAGTTTGCTGAGTATCTTCGAGAAACTAAATTAGGTAAAGAAGAATATAACAATTTTTTATTAGGAGTTTTTGCTAATGCAATGGTAAAACAATTACAACTTCCAATAATTTATCATAAGAGAAAAAAGAGAGCTGGGATGAATGAGGATATGGAAGAAAGGAAAAAAAACGATGCTAATTATTTGCACACTTTATTTTTAGAATTAATGGGGATGGATCCAATATTTGATAATTGTACTGCTCCTGATCAATTTAGAGATTACTTTCATACTTTAGGTCAGATTTCTGAAGAGGTTGGATATCTTCAGTTTCATGATGGCTTTTTAGATGGTATTAAAAAAGGCACTATCTCAACTGAAATAATTAAGGGGCATCCTTTTATATAATAAAAATGGTAAACATAAATAAATTTTATTCATACAATAATAAGAGTTTGCCGAAAGGCTGTAAGATGTGTGTGAAAGGAGAAAAGTTAGTTTTGTTTGTTACTGGTTTATGTCCTCGAAAATGTTATTTCTGTCCTGTGTCTGATGAGAAGTCTGGCAGAGATGTTGCTTTTGCAAATGAACGAAGAGTTTTTTCTTCTGAAGATGTGATCAAAGAAGCAGAGTTGATGAAAGCTAAAGGGGTTGGTATTACGGGTGGAGATCCTTTAGTTAAGATTGATCGAACGGTTCGTTTTATAACGAAATTAAAAAAACATTTTGGAAAACAGTTTCATGCTCATCTTTATACTTCTTTAAGATTGATTAATGATGACTTATTACAAAAATTGTATATGGTAGGATTAGACGAAATTAGATTTCATTTAGATTTAGAAAGTGAATCGTTTTGGAATCGATTAAAAGTTGCCAGAAAATTTCCTTGGGATGTAGGAGTAGAAGTTCCATTAATTCCTGGTAAATTAAAAGAATTGAAGAGGTTAGTTGATTACGTTCATGACAAAATAGATTTTCTAAATTTGAATGAGTTAGAAGTTGCTGATAATAGTTGTTCAAAATTGTTAGAAATGGGTTTCAAAGTTAAAGATGAAATGAGTTACGCAGTTAAAGATTCTTTAGAGTTAGGATTAAAATTAATGGAGTATGCAGAAGAAAAAGAGTATGACTTAGCTGTTCATGTTTGTACTGCAAAATTGAAAGATGCTACTCAATTATCTGAAAGAATTAAAAGGGAAGCAAAATATTCTCATAAAGATTTTGACATTGTTGATAATGAAGGAATGTTAACTCGTGGTGCTTTGTATTTAGATTCGTTGAAACCAGGAGCAGGTTATCGAGAGAGTTTGAAAGAAGATCATTCTGCTATAATTAGTGAGTTGAAAGAATTGTTTAGTTCTGTTCAGAAGAAATTAAAATTGAAAGATAATGAAATTTTCTTAGATGAAGCTAAACCTAGAATCTTAGTTTCTAAAAAAACTGTGAAGAAGAATAAAACTCAAATTATTAATTTGGGTTTAGTACCAGCGATTGTGGTTGAGTATCCTACTGCTGACCAATTAGAAATGGAAGTTGATTTTGTTAGTTAGTTCATAAATTATTTATATCAATTATGTGGTTAAAAGAAAAATGGGTCTTAAAGAATTATTAACGGATGCAAAGAAGATTGATGACTTAGTACAATCTATTTGGCAGAAGTATGATGGAATGGAGGGGCAAGATATGCCTCGAGAAGATAACTGGATGTTAGAGTATGCTATTCTTAATAGGGGTCATGATTTTCTTAATTATTTCTTAGCTTTGAATGAATTTCAAAAAGAACTGGAAGCACACGAAGGAGAATTTTGTTATTCTAATGATGAAAGTTCTCATAATGGTTCTTATTTAGTTGTTAATGATGTTAGTAATTTTAGACTTAAGCGTCCTGTTGAGGGCCAATATAGTAATACCTCTTATTTATTTCAATTACAAAAACCAGGGCTGACCCCTAATAAAATTCGTAGCGTATATAATCCTGAGACTGAAAAACAAGATTTTAAAGTTAGTTTAGGGTTAGGTGCTGAAAATGCTTTTCTTGAATCTGTTATGCTATCATCGTTAAAAGTTGAAGAATTTGCTGATGATTATTGCTGTTTATATTTTGGTGAAAACGATCATCCTTCTGCTGTTAAGAGTATTACTCAACAGGAACCTTTAATTTGGAGAATGTCTTATAACGGACTTGCTACTAGAGCTGTAAAAATTGTTATTGGGAACGAAGCAGTACTTAAAAATTTAAAAGATAGTCGTCATGGGTTTATGTTAGCAAATTATGATTCTACTCGACAAACTCCTATAGAATATATTCAATCAATGAAAGGTCAGGAAAGAAAAAGAAGGTTTCCGTTTTAGATTTCTTAATGTGACATTTAAGTCCCACTTTTCTTAGTAAAAGATTTAAACTAGTTTTACTTTATGACTATTATGTATACAGCAAGGTCTCAATTAGAAATGTACGCAATGGGTATGGCAACAGTTGATGATAATCAGAATGTTAATCTTCATTCTAGTGATCAACCTTATGAGCATATTGATGAAGCTATAAAAATGGAAGAACTTGTTTCTAATTATCTTTCTTCTGAAGAAGGCGAATCATTAATGGATTATCTTGATGCTAAAGGAAAAGATAAAATAAATATTAAAGGTTATGGTGCAGGGGATTTAGGGGAAAATGTGGTGGCAGCGGTTTTGCATGATGGAATTGAAGGAGTTATCCTCAGCAATTATAATGGGAAACCTTTTACAGAAAGAATTTCTGAAATGGCTGAGATGTATGGGTTGAGTGATGAAGCTACTACCGAATATGTTTTAGCACACGAGTTTGCTCATGCTGCCGGTTACAAATCTGAAGCAGAAACGGAAAATGTTATCAAAGAATATTTTCAAGAGATGGCTTCAGGTGCTGAAGGAGGAATTAAAGAGAAATATGAATCTTTAGCAAAAGTTGCAGAAGGACGTTCTGAGAATGCTAGTGCTAATTATAATTAGTCTTTTTAATGATTAATTTTTAAAATTCTAACAAATCATTTACTTTAACTTTATTTTTTGATTCTTCTTTACCTAATTCAATTAGATATTTTCCTTTGTTCTTTGCATTCCATAATGTAAATGGTTTGAAATTATTTTTGATTTCAATTACTTTTTTATTCTTATCTAGAATTAAAATGTCAATAGGATAGAAGACAAAGAAATTATGTAGAGAAATTCTTCTTTCTTTATTGAAGATCATAATCAGATTTTTCCTTTTGGAAAACATTAACCCGAGAGATTGTGAGAAAATGTTGTTACAAATAGATTCTTTATTGGAGATAATTTTGGTGGTGGTTTTGTTTGTTATCATTTTATAATTTAAATAGTATACTAAATAATAATGCTACGCCAGTTCCACCATAAGATAATAATCTTAACGAACCAAAAGGGCATATAGGATCAAAAGCATCTAAGATTAAATTAACAAAAAAAAGGAAGACTAAATCTACTTGAAAGAGTAAGCTTAAGAATTTATAATTTATCTTCATCCCAAGAGCCTCATAATTGTAGCGATTGCCACGGCTATTAAAATTAAAAAACCAATAATCATTAAAACTAATTTTGTTGTTTCACTTCCTTTTTCATTCATTTTTTTTACCTCCTAAACTAATATTAATCACTTAAACTATAATAGTTCATTCCCATCTCCAAAGTTCATCGCCAACGAAATGGATATTCTTAATAACTTTCCCACCAGTAGCAGAACGCATTTCTTCTGAATTTAGTAAAGCGATTCCAACAGCTAATGGTTTCTTATTATTAAAATCAATTATCATAATGAAATCGTTTTGATTAATATTATCTTCAATCTCAACAATTCCTGGTCGCATAATATCTGCGCCGTTAACAACGAACTTGATTGCACCCATATCAACAGTAATTTTTTTAAGAACATCTTTTTCTTGCAAGAGTTTTAATGTAGGAACTATTTTGTTTTCATAATAAAAGAATTCTGGCTTTTTATTCACCAGAATTAGTTTATACTTTTCATCTTCAACGATAACTGCATGATCTTTCTTATGATAACTAATTCCATAAAGCTCAATCTCTTTATTTAACTCTTTAACTTTTAGCGGTATTTGTTTCATTGTTTACTTCAGTTTCTTGTAAGCAATCCAAATTAATACTGCCAAAACAATTCCTAACAAGATAAACTTTAAAGTATCATTAGCATGTTGCCAATATCTCATTGTTCCGTAAATGATTAATAAAACTCCACCACTTAAGATTCCTGTACTTGCTGCATCTTTCTTTAGAAGTACTCCCGTAAAAATGGCAATTAAACCAACAATAATACTAACAATAAAAACTATTTTATCATGTTTTGATTTTGAAGTATCATAATTTTCATGACATTCGTTTGTTGGAGAACATAATCGTTTGTTTGGTTCAATCAGTGATTCTTCTTTTTCTGGTGAGACTACTGGGGTTTCAAATTCGTTCCAAGATCCTCCAGAAGCAAGACATTCTTCTTCATCATCAATGTCATAAAGTTTTTCCGGACAAAAGTCACTATAACTTTTAGTGCTATCAAATACTTCAATGCCATACCCTACAAATAAAGCAAAAATGATGGCAATTGTAATCGCAATAATAATTTCTTTCTTTTTCATGGTAATTGTGGTTATTATTTTAGTATTAATAAACTTAACGAAAAACAAAACTTTAAATACGCTGAGGATATGATTATACTTATAATAATTAAAATAATTAAAAGGAGGTAAAATAAGATGGCAAAAAAGAAAATGGTGAATAAGAATACGATGAATAAGAAGACGGTGAAACCGGATAGTACTTTAGCAATTGTAGGATTAATTTTAACTATATTGGGCGTATTACCTGGATTATGGGCAATTATTGCAGGACCAAAATATAGGACTGCAGGAATCATTCAATTAGTATTCACTCTAATTAGTTTTCCTTTAATGTTTGTATTGATTGGATTTCCATTAGCATTTGCAATGTGGATTTGGGCAATCGTAACTATGGTTCATGTTTACCAAGATTCGCAATAATTAATTCTTTTTTTTCTTTTTTTTAACTTTTTATAATTTCCAAACATTTAAATAGCTAAATTATTTACTTATTCTTAATAAAATTTGAGGTGATATGATATGATGGCAAATGATTTGATGGGATTAACAGCTATATTAGGCGCAATGATAGGAGTATTTTTATTATTTGGGATCGCTTTTTATGTATATGTTGCGTTGGCTTTAATGGCGGTAGCAAAAAGATTAAAAGATCCACAACCATGGTTGGCTTGGATACCGGTAGGTAATATGGTATTGATGGCAAGATTGGCAAAAATGCATTGGTGGCCAGTTTTATTATTAACAACAGTATTAATTGCATGGATTCCTTTTGTTGGACAGGCGATTTATTTTATTGCAATAATTATTTTTTCAATATTTACAATTATCTGGCAATGGAAAATTTGTGAAGCAAGAGATCATCCTGGCTGGTGGGTATTATTAACATTTATTCCTTTTATTGGAATGGTTTGGTATTTTATCATGTGGGGAATCTTAGCTTGGGGAGAATAAGTTTTTAATTATTTTTTTATTTTTCTTTTGAATATATCTTAAATTCTATTTTGCTTAATCCTAATTTGATTGTATCTCCAGTTAATAAAGAAAGTTTTTT
>Ga0075122_10002212_pt1 | contig 13009 bp, 13 predicted proteins | sample AntAceMetag02UKB_FD_69790 | JGI IMG/M metagenome (GOLD analysis project Ga0075122, IMG submission 69790) | Saline lake microbial communities from Ace Lake, Antarctica - Antarctic Ace Lake Metagenome 02UKB | ecosystem: Environmental > Aquatic > Non-marine Saline and Alkaline > Saline | place... | reverse complement strand
ATTTTTATTCTTAAAAATATAGCATAAAAGAATCCAAGAATTGAACCAATTATTAAAAACATTAACCAAAAACTACCTATTCCAATATCTGGTTCTAAATTAATAATCTCTTTTAAAATATCTATTTCCATTATGTATCCAAGAGGTACTAAAAAGAGACCACCATAAAGATATAAATAATAACTAAAAATCCATACTCCAATAAACCCAATTGTCCAACCCAACAACCCAGCCATAATAGACTTGGTAATATTCCTATAATGCCAATTAGGCCAGATTAAAGCCATACCCCCAAACAAAGCCATACTAATTATAGCTAAATAATGAAAAGGATATTCCAAATCAGGTAATTCATAATATAAAGCTAAACCCCAAAGCAAACCACCCAAACCAAACCCCAAAACATTAACTAATAAATATTTTTTAAAAGATGTATTTATTTCCATAAAAAATCCCTCCTTATATATATTATACCTTAAAATAAAAAACTGGACAAATAAAAAAAGCCAGTATTTAATAACGCCGACTTTTAATTTCTTATCTTCTTATCTATTTGAATACTGTTTTTTGTAATATTTCAGATATTCACCAGATTTTAAATGTTTCCACCAACTTCCATTCTCTCTATACCATTGAATTGTATTAAACATAGCATCTTCAAAATTATATTTAGGTTGCCAACCAAGATTTTGTAGTTTACTTGAATCAATTGAATAACGTCGATCATGACCAAGTCGATCATCAACATATTCAATAGAATTTTCATCTTTATTTAAATGTTCTAAAATTATATTAGTAATTTCTAAATTAGTTCTCTCATTACTACCACCGATGTTATAGACTTCGCCAATCTGACCATAATGCAAAACACGATCTATACCTTCACAATTATCTAAAACATAGAGCCAATCACGTACTTGTTGTCCATCTCCATAAACTGGAATTTTTTTATCTTCTAAAAGATTTGTTGCAAAAAGAGGAATTATTGTTTCTGGATACTGATAAGGACCAAAATTATTAGAAGATCGAGTTATTAAAATAGGTAAATCATAAGTCTGATGATAAGCCCGAACAACTAAGTCTGCTCCAGCCTTAGCAGAAGAATATGGGTTATTAGGTTGAATATGGCTTTCTTCAGTAAAAGATCCTTGATCAATACTACCATAAACTTCATCTGTTGAGATTTGAATATATCTACTGATTGAATATTTCTTAACTGCTTCTAATAAAGTTTGTGTACCAATAATATCTGTTTCAATAAAAATTTTAGAATCCATAATAGAACGATCAACATGTGTCTCTGCAGCCATATGAATTATTGCGTCAGGTCTTTTAGAAACTAACTGATCAACAACTTTTTTATCACAAACATCTCCTTTAACAAAACCATATCTAGGATCATTTTCTATATCTCGTAAATTATCTAAATTACCTCGATAAGTAAGCTTATCAAGATTAATAATTTTATACCCGGGGTATTTATTTAAAATGTGTCTAATAAAATTGGAGCCGATAAAACCAGCCCCTCCTGTAACTAATAAGTTCATATTTTAACTCCTGCTAACTTAAATCTTTTATATTTCCTATTTAAACAAATATTACTATCTTTATAAATAAATTCACCCAAACGAAGAGTATCTAATCGGCCATATGACAATGTGTAATAGTTTTCCCTCTTAAACAATGATCCTCCTTTAGTTGGTATTATTTTACTTATCCAATCTAAAAAATCTTTACTGGCACAAGTAATCCCTGAAGCATAACATCTTTGCGCTTTATTTTTATTATAAGAAATCCATCCATCTCCATCAAAATATCCTCTTACAAAATGATTTAATAAATGTTGAGGAATTTTTCTAATAGGTCTTAAATTAAATGTTTTATTAGGCTTAATATCTAAAAAGATAAAAAAATCATATATCTCTTTATTATAAATCCTCAAACCACAACTATTATATCTTTTATATCTAACAATCGGATGTTCAGATTTTAATAACTTTTTAAATTTTTTTAATAATTCCTCATCATCCTCTTTAATTTCCCATCTAACACCACCCCCTCTACTATTTCCTTTTTTATAAGGCATTAAATTACCATCAGCCGCTGTAAATCCGATAAAATAAGCTAATTCTGATGTCCATTTCTTTAAAAAATCCGTATTAATTCTATAACGATGATAATTGTCTAAATTAGAAAGAATACCTAATTTCTTCTTCCATAAAGAAACAGTCTCTTTTCTACAACCATATTTTTCAGCTACTTTCTCAATAGTACCTAATTTTTTATAATCTTTTTCCAAATTTGACCAATCTAATTTTGATGGCATAAAAATTGGAGCCGATAAAGCCGGCCCCTCCTGTTACTAAAAGATTCATATTTTTAAGTTTTATAATCTAATAAACTCTTTTATTCTATCAACTGGAATTGTTTTTAATAATCCCTCATCATCAACTAAATTTAAACCAATAACTTCACCTTTAATATTAATCAAAGGACTACCATTAGCTAAAATATCCTCTTCATCTAAATTAAGTTTAAGAGTCTCTCCATTAATACTTCTAATAATTCCTAAATTAACGAATTTACTTAATTCACTTCCTTTTAATTCAACTCCAACCAAAAGAACTCTTTCTCCTAATCTTAAATCCTCTAAAGAAGCTATAGAAACAACTGGTAAACTTCCATTTTCTATTTGAAAAAGAGCTAAATTGTTTTCAAAATCTTTCTTAATAAATTTAGCTGCCAAAGAATGTCCATCTCGAAAAACTAAATATTGACTTGCCTTTAAAGAGACAATATCACCCGAAGTAATTAAAAAACCATCACTAGTAATTAAAAAACCAGTTCCTTGATTAATTAATCTCTTATTCTGATAAGATTGAATAACTACTAAACAATTATCTATCTTATCAATCGCATCTTCAATAGCTGTATTTTCAGTTATAGTAATCTCTTCTGTTGGATTAATAATGGTTGTTCCATTATTACTTTGTTTAATAAATTCAAATTGATTAAAAAAAGAAACCGTTGATAAATACGGTAAAAGAAATTGGTCGGCTGAAATTCCTCCTAGCCCACCAATAATTAATATTAAAACGATATTTATAATTTTCTTACGCATAAAACCTTAATACTACCAATTAACTTCTATATCTCGATTAGTTTCAAAAAAAGTACCTTTTGAATTAATCGTTGAAACACTATAGCTAGCAGTATAAGTAGCATCACCACTAAAGTCAAGAGAAACATTAGTATAAGAACAACTACCAGTACAATTATGACTATTCTTCCTAATATCACATAAACATCGTTCAGCGCCTGATTCAGCTGCATAAAAAGAAATTGTTGAATAACCTATCTGACTAGACATTTTAATTTGATTAAGTATTAAAATAGAAATCCCTGAGCTTATAACCATAAGGACGCTCATAAGTAAAATTGATAAATATATAGAAATTGAACCTTTTTGTGTCATATTTTTAAAAAGACCGTGAAGAAATAGTATTTTGTAAATTAATTTCTGCTTGTGATTCGACTCTCGACCCTTGAGATTCCGCTTTCATAATAATAGTTACTAAAGATCTTTGAGGGAAACCATCTATTTGAATATAAAATCCGCCATTTAAATCAACATTAGAAGGACTAACATCCTCCCAACTTCCTGCAACACCAATTCTGCGCTGTATTTTATTAGAATCAAAGCGATAACTAATAATATCACCATCAGGATTAGTAGTATTTAAAATACTGACTAGCAAACCAGCGCTATCTACAGAATTAATTGAACTCATTCTGATTCCTTTACTTATTGATTCTAAAGCATATCGAGTATTCTCTTGAACATTCTGTAAAGCAAAAGCTTTACGTTGACTTTTAATAACTGACTGAGCAACTCCAGTTATAGAAACAACAATAATACTAAAAGCAGCCATTGCTACAAGCAATTCAACAAGAGTAAATCCAGAACTATTTTTATTATTTTTCATTATTTCCAATTCCATAAATGATCTTCAATATTTAAATAATGCCAATCACCTTTGTAATTCCATTTAACTTCCACTGCAACTTTTACTTCCTGAAAGGAAACTTTAGTTAAATTAATCTTTCGATAAAAAAAAGTATTATCTCCTGAATCATATTGATAAAAACCATTACTATCAATCTTTAAAGGTATATCAGAAAAAGATATTAAATTAGAATTATTATATTGAATTTTATAATCCTGACTAGTACTAGTAGCAATTGCTCCATTATTACCATACCAATCCCAATCAATCCAATCCGAATTACCTCTCCTAATATGCCTAACTATCTCCACACCCTCTTGAGCTAAACCAGAAGCAATTAATCTCGTTTCACCTACAGCTGAACCTTTTAAAGACATATTAGCCAAACTTAAAATAGCTACTAAACTAGTTGAGACAATAAATATCGAGATAATTACTCCTATTAAACTAAGACCTTTTTGATTATTAATCATTTTAATTCCCTTGAATTAAACCAGCTGTATTAACAGTGATTGTTTTTGTTTTAGAAAGTCCATCTACATTTAAAACAATTGTACCTAAAACACCAATACTATTACTTCCATTAATATATGTAATTGGATCAGGTGATTTAAAAAATATATCTAATTTATTAGATAAAGGTGTAGTACTATCAACTACAATATTATTCTGTAAATTAATCGTTTCGAAAATAGTATCAGAAGGTTGATATGTATTATTATTGTTAGTATCTATATATAGAATATATGAATTAGTATTATCAAGAACATATAAACCATAACTATCATAACCAGATGTCTCAACACCGCTTAAGGCCATATTCTGAATTTTTCTTAAATTTGAAACGAGCTGATGAGTAGCTTGATCTAAGGAATAATTCCTATTACTATTTCGATAACTAATTAAAACTGCAGTTGTTAATATACTAATAATAGCCATAACTACTAAAAGTTCTGTCATAGTAAAACCAGTTTGTTTTGAAAAACATTTTTTAATATCCATTATTACTTCTCCTCCCAGCTAGGTAATAATGCTTGAATATTAATTGTTTTAGATTCAGAACAAGAATAAGAATCTGAATCAGTTAATTGTAAGGTTATTTGCTTATCACCTGTAGAAGTAAATTTAGTAGTTGGATTCTGTTGATTAGAATTGGTTGGATTACCATTTTCAAAAATCCAAGACCAAATTGATTTAGTTACTCCTCCATAAACAGTTGATAAATCAGTGAAGAATACATCTTCGCCTTCGCTTGGATTAACAGGCAACCAACTAAAATCAATAATAGGCCACATATGCTTGTCAGTGGTAAAACTAGAACTACTTACCCAACCTGAATCAGCTCCACTTGAATCATATACTTTAACTCTCCAATAATATTCTATATTATATTCAATTTGATCTGATAATAAAGAAACAGATACTACTACTGTTTGATTATTGATAGTTGAATTAGATATATCACGGTTAATTTCTGGAGAACTAAAATTATTATTATTATCTACTTGAAATTGATAACGGATCTCTGTATGTCCATCATTATCATTATATGTCCAAGAAAAATAATGAGAAGGCGTAACGCAATAATTGCCTTTATTAACTGATAAATTAGTAGCTGTTGGAGAGTAAGTTGCTGGTGAAGATGGAGTTGGAGAAGATGGAGAAGATGGAGTTGGAGAAGATGGAGTTGGAGAAGATGGAGAAGATGGAGTTGGAGAAGATGGAGTTGGAGAAGATGGTGAAGTATTATAATTCATATTAACTGTTGCTCCATTTACACATGATACATCTAAACCAGTATTACTTGAAGAAACTGCTACGTTATGATTAGGTGAATTACTTTGAGTTACCATTATATTTACAGTTTTAGTTAAAGATGATGTATTATTACTGCTTTTTATAATACTAGAAACATTACTTGCCGTAGATTTAGCAGATGCTTGAGCAGTAGTTACATTACCTGTTCCTCCAGATATTAAATCAGCCACTACAGCATTTACATAACTAACACTCCCTGATACAGTAGAGCCACTTTTAGTTTTAGCTGAAAAATTAGCTACAGAAAGACAATTATTAGTATTTACTCCTAAAAAAAATACTATTAAAAACAAAAATAATAATTTTTTATTAATTTTTATCATAATTTATTTTAAAATATATTAATTAATTAAATTTTTAAATTCTAAATTATCTTTAATTTTATCAAAATATCCTTCCTCTTCATTTTTAGTTACTAATTTTTCTTTAATAAAATTAGATAGATTCTCTCTTAAATCTAATGCTTTTTTAATATAAATTAAAGATTCATCTATATTAACTTTTTCTAAATCATCTATATTTAAAGTAATAATTCCTTTATACAAATAAAAACGAGCTTTATAATCATCTTTTTCTTCTCCAAAAATCCTTAAATCTTTATCAACAGCAATTAATCCTGTATTAAAAATAATAAAAGCTTCTTCGTATTTCTTTAAATTAATAAGTACTAATCCATACCATTCATAAGCATTTGTTTCATTAGGATTTAATTCTAAAACTTTATTAAAATACTCTTCTGTTTTTAATATGTTATCTAAAAAATTATCTTTCTCTTCTTCTTCAGAAAGACGGAGATAATATTCTTTTCCTAAATTGGAATATATTAAAGAAGAATTTGGATTTAATTCTATTGCTTTATTTAATAATTCAATTATTTTTTCTTTATACTCAATTCTTTCATTTGAATTAGAATAAATTGAGGCCATAGAAGTATAAATTTCAGCTTTTTCAGATTTATTATTAACATATTCTAATGCTTGTTCATAATAATCAAGCGCTTGACTAAAATTCCCAACCTTGGCAAATATTTTAGCTATATTAGAATAAACTGCAGATATTTTATCATCTATTTCAAGAGCTCGTTGATAACTTTTAATTGCTTCGTCGTAATTTTCCACCATTTCATAAGCATGTCCCAAGCTTAAATAAAGATACGAAGACCCTAAATCGATATCAATAGCCTTTTTATAGATTTCTATAGCTTTTTCCGGCTGTCCCTCTAGTTCATAAGTATAGCCTAAAATTCTTAATGCTTCTGCATTATTTTCATCTATATCTAAAGCTGCTTGGATATAGTTTCGTCCTTTAATAGCTCCTTCGTTGAATTCGTTTTCCAAATACCCTTTTTGAACATAAGCAATAGCCAAAAAAACCAATAACTTAGTATTTTTAGGATTATCTTCTAAATACTCATGACACATAGAAATCGCTTCGGCTAAATTATTATCATTGTACAATATCAGATAATCTTTTTCTAAAAAATTATTAAGAATTTCTTGGTCTTTTTTATAATCTAAATAAAAATAACTCGCCATGAATAAAACAACGAGTAAAAGTAAAAAACCAATAATATATTTTATATTTATATTAATTCTATTCATACATTTTTAAATTATTTAATTATTCTACTTCTTTTTAATTATACTCCTAATCATCTCGCCTTACAAACAGGGTTATCCACAAAAAAATGTAAATAAAAACCAATATGTATATACTTAGATAGCCAAAATTTGAATAAAAGCTTTCAAAATTATTGGAATTTATTTTAGCTAATAAGAATCCTTCTGTATAAGGAGTAATTTTATCTTCTATTTCTCCAATTGGATTAATAACTTCTGTTAGTCCAATATTAGTAGCTCTTAAATAATATACCTTATTTTCTATCGCCCTTATTATTGAATTAGATTCCTGATATCTTAACTCTTTTATGCTTTTAAAAAGATCATCATTACTTACATTAATAATAAAAGTAGCACCTTGTTTTTTTTGAATACGCGCTATTTCAGAAAATCCATTTTCGAAACAGATATTTACGCCAAAAATAATATCACCTAATTTGAAAGTATTAATCTTTTCCCCAGACAAAAGATTATTAAAGCCAAATTTCTTTCTGTATTCATTCAAAAATGATATTTCAGGAAAATATTCTCCAAATATAAATAATTTATTTTTATAATAAAACTGATTAATGTTATTATTCTTTTGCGGTTCAAGCATTACAGCAGCATTATAAGATAACTTAGGATTAATAAAGGAGTTAACATGAGTAGAAGCTAATATAGTCAAATTATTTTCATTAATAAAATGAAAAACCCTATTAAACCATTCTTTTTCTAATGGAATTAAACTATTTTCAGCATCTTCCATAAATAAATGAGTGGCAGAACTTTTTTCTGGCCAAACAACTAAATCTATTTTTTCTTCTGATTCAAAAGAACTCTCTGTTAAACCAATAATCCCTTCTATCACGAATTCTAATGGAGATAATACAGTTAATTTTTTCTCTAATTTCATAGAATTTTCAACAGACCTCTTATAGTCATCCTTAGTTTGTTCAGTAATATTAGTTTGAACTAATAATATATTTTTAACTTGTTCATCTTTATTAATATCAATTTTTACTCTAAATAGATTTTGTTTATATATGCCATAACCATAAATAGATATAATTATTAAAACTAATAACAAAATTTTCTTATAATTTATTTTCTTTATGGATTTATTCTTAAAAAAACTATAAAAAATATTAAATATTAAAAAATTAATAATTGATAATAAAAAAATAGAAAAATAAATTCCACCCAAATCGCAAACCTGCAAAAAAACAGGATAGTTACTTAAGCCGTCCAAAGGAGAAAATAATGGATAATGAGTAAAGCCAAAATTATAAAGCCAAAAACCAATTGGTATAGTTAAAATAGAAAAAAAATAATCATATTTAATAGCATATTTTTTAATTATATAAAATAAAAGAAAAATAGGAGTAAAAAATAAAAAACCATAAAAAATTATTGACCAAAGAAAAATACTATAAGAAATATTAATTAAAAAATTATATTCAAAATAAACAAATAAAATTCCTGATAAATAACCCCAAAATAAAAAAGAAGATAATTTTTTATTTATCTTCTGAAACCAGAAAAACGGAATTAAAATAACTAAAACCAACCAAGGCAACTGATAGCGCAACAAAAAAAAGCAAACGCCAAAAGCAATTAATAAAAAATTTATAACTATCTTTCTAAATTTTACTTTTCCTCCCAGCCAGATAATAATGTTTGAATATTAATTGTTTTAGATTCAGAACAAGAATAAGAATCTGAATCAGTTAATTGTAAGGTTATTTGCTTATCACCTATGGAAGTAAATTGAATAGTTGGATTCTGTACATTAGAAGTGGCTGGACTACCATTTTCAAAAGTCCAAGACCAAGCTGATTTAGTTGCTCCTCCATAAATAGTTGATAAATCAGAAAAAAGAGTATCTTCATCCTGGCTTGGATTAACAGGTATCCAATTAAAATCTATGGTTGGATACATATGACTAGCTGTGGTAAAACTAGAGCCACTTATCCAACCCGAATCTGTAATTGCATCATATACTTTAACTCGCCAATAATATGTTGTATTATAGGCAATCTGATTTGAACCAGGAGATACAACTATTGATGCTGTTTGACTATTAACAGTTGGACTAGGGTTAGATAAGCCAGTATAATCACGGTTAACTTCAGGTGAACTAAAATTACTATTATTATCTACTTGGAATTGATAACGAGATTGATTATTTGAATCTGGATCAGTATAAGTCCAGGAGAAATAATAAGCCGGAGAAGTACAGTAACCACTCACAGTTCTATCTAAATTAGTAGCAATTGGAACACTATTACAAGTTCCATTTGTAGTAAAAATAGTATCTAATCCTGAAGCCCAATCAGTCCAACTACTAAAATTATCCATAATTCTTATACGCCAATAATAATTTGTATTAAAAGATAATCCCGATACACCAACTGTATATGAATTAGCGCTAGAAACAACTTCTCCTGTATCTATATTAATAGAACCAAAATTAGAATCATCATCAATTTCAATTTCATAACGCACCTGAGAAGAACCTGTTGGATAAATTGGATTAGCAGGATTAAAACCAATAGCCCAATTTAAAGTCGGAGTCGAATAAGTACCAGAATAGCAAGCCGGCTGACTTACAGTACTAGTTGTAACACTAATATTAGTTCCTGCGTTATAAGCCCAGACGAAACCAACCACTAAAAAGACTACGATTATAACCAATAGCCATAATATTATTGTTTTTTTGTAAAAAATATTCATCTCTATTATATTATACAATTATTTAACAAACTAGACAAAGAGACTTATCCACAAACTATCTTAAATTTATGAATAAATGCAATAAAGAACTTTTCAAAATTAATGTAATAATAACTCCAAGAAACATCCAAGTCACAAAAGGAAAAAGCTTATAAATTGTAATGGTCTTACCTATCTCTTTATCTTTCTCTAACCATTTTTTAACATATTCAACTTGTTCTGAAGTTAATCCTTCAGGATAAATACGACCAATATATTTATTATAAAATTTCTTATTACTTTTTATTCTATTAATTATTACTTCATCTAAATTCATTCCTGATTCTAATTCATTAATATTTATTTCTCTAGTCCCAGTTTTTAAAATATGAAAATCAATCAAAGCCCTAAATATACTTAAAACAATCATAAACATAAGCATCATCCTAACTGTCTGAATAACAATTTGCCAAGTATTCTCAAGTGAACTACTAAATCCATAAACTAACATTAAAGATAAAAGACTAATAGTTATTTTAAGAGTAATCGGTTTTTGAAAAATTCCTACTAAAAAGCTACTAAAGATTATTAAAGCAGCAAAAATAAACATTTGAAAAGAAGATATATCAATATTAAAACTATTTTTGACTGGTTCTTGGAATAAACCAAAAGCAAGAAAAATAGTAACAAAAGTAAGTAACATTACTCCTATATTCTTAATTCTCTTCCAAAATTCCTTTTTATTAAATTTCTTTTTCTCTTCTTTTACTTGAGGTTTAGTTATTTTAAGATAATTAAATTTTATAAAATAAATAATAGATCTTATTAAAAGATATAAAAAAATAGGAATAAAAATATTTATAAGAAGAACAAAAGAAGGAAAAATAGGTAAATATGATTTCCAATAATAGCCCAAAGGAATTAATAAAGCATAAATTGCAAAAAGTTTTGCATCGCCAGCTGCCCAAGCATCAAAACGCCACATTAAAAAAGCAATTATTAAAGCAATAATTGCATTAATAAAAACTCTACTTAAATAATCTAAATTAACCGTAAAAACAGATACTGGAGAATCATTTGGTAAATTTTGAATTTCAAAATAATAATATTTAGTTATGGGTGTAGCGATAAAATACCAAGCAACAAATAATAATAAAATAATTAATCCCCACCCCAACCCTAAAAGAATCCATTTATTTCTAACTTTGCCATATTTAATATCTTCATAACTAGTAATTATTCCCAAGAGAAAAACAAGAGGTAAAAATAAAATATTAAATATCATAATTTTTTAATTACTCCTTGAATAGGATGATAAACATCATCTCTTTCTTGAATAATTAAATCTTTTTTAATTGACTTAAATTCTTTAGTACCAATTATCTCTGAATAATCTCTAGGAATACCTAAGCAATACTTTTTATACTGACACTTTTTACAAGAGTTATTAAAAACCACCCCATCATCTGATAAAGTACGCCAAATAAAAGGCCAAAATTTTTCTGATAAAACACATAAAGGGAAATGATATAATCTGATATTTTTAAAATATGATAATAAATAATAAATCTTATCTATTTCAGGTTTAACTTGATTATAAGTTACTTTTACTATTTTAATATTTTTAACAGCTTGATTTTCTATTTCATGAAAAATAAGCATAATTCTATCAATTTCTAAAAATTTATTTTTAATCAATTTTAATAACTCTTCTAAATATTGATAAGAAAGTTTAGTAATAATATAACGAACATTAATTAATTGATCTTTATTTTTGTATTTAAGTAAATTTTCTAATCCTTTTGTTGTTTGTTCAAAACTTCCCGAAGCTTGAGTAACTGCTTCATGTATTTTTTTATTAGGACCATAAAGAGACAATTCAATATCTAGATTATTAGTTACCTTTAAAACCTCTTTAGTAAAATCAGGATATAAAAATCTTCTTCCATTAGTTAATAATTTTATTCTTTGCTCTGGAAAATTTTGACTAATATATTTTAAAACATCTAAAAATTGAGGATGTAATGTTGGTTCACCGCCACCTAAATAAATTGAATCAAAAGTTTTAATTTTTTTCTCTGATTTTTTTATTCTCTTAATTAAAGAATCATAATCATAATTAAAATCACCATCCCAAGCAGGCCAGGGTCTATCTGGATTAGTACACATAAAACATTTATTATTACATTTATCCCAAACGCAAATATCCATATATTAAATAGGTATTAATTCTTCATCACCATAATGTTTTAAATATTCTTTCCAAATACCCTCACATTGATTAAATAATTTACATTTTTTACATTTACTTGGTTTTACTCGACCAATCTTTTTTCTTGATTCTTCAACATTAAAATTTTCAAAATCAGGCGCTAAATGTTCTGTTTTGAAAGTTTGCACTTCTTGTAATTCACTAATTTGATCAAGGTAATCCTGAAAATAACAAAGCGGAACATATCGAATAGCCCAATGAGGAATTTTATTTTTTTTACCAATATCAAGACACTTTCTAATATAAGGTGCGACTTGAGAAATCTTAGGAACCAATCCTTTAAAATCATTCTTAGCTGCTCCATAATTTGGATCAACAAAAATAAATTCTGAATTTCTAATACCTTGATCATAAATAAATTTTGCAATTTGCGGCAAATGCTTATAATTCTGTTTAACAATAGTCGTATTAGAACCAATCTTATTAAAACCAAGTTTTTTAAAATTCTCTAATCCCTGTAATAATTGTTCAAAACTACCACTAGAATCAGTTAATTCATCATGAATTTTAGCATTATGCCCATGAATGGAAAAAATAATATCAGTCAAACCAGCTTTAATCATTTTTTTTGTATATTCAAGATAAGAAAACATTCGTCC
>Ga0075122_10002211_pt1 | contig 13012 bp, 10 predicted proteins | sample AntAceMetag02UKB_FD_69790 | JGI IMG/M metagenome (GOLD analysis project Ga0075122, IMG submission 69790) | Saline lake microbial communities from Ace Lake, Antarctica - Antarctic Ace Lake Metagenome 02UKB | ecosystem: Environmental > Aquatic > Non-marine Saline and Alkaline > Saline | place... | reverse complement strand
CGAGACCACTATTTAAAAATTCATACTGTAATATAGATTGAACCGCCGTATACGAGAACCGTACGTACGGTGGTGTGAGAGGGGCGAAAACAATTAATGTTTAGCCTCTACTCGATTGATTATTTTTTAAATCCAACTCTATTCATGCTTCCCCACGTATGCTTTCCTTTTAACGAAGTTAGATAACCCCACGCTCTATACATGCTTATGATTTGTCTCCAACCAAAATTTTCAATAATACCATAAAATATGATGGTAAGTGTATCTTTTGTAGTTAAAGGAGATGTGTATCGTTCTTGAATTAGTAATGAAACCAAAGATAAACTCATACCGAATAAGAAAGTTACTACAAGCAATAGCAAAATATAGACTCCATTAAATAAACCAAAGATTAATCCGATAATCAAGGTAGCGTATACTTGTACCTCTAAAAGAGGAGCTATCATTTCAAACACGAAGAAGTATGGCATCGCAAACAATCCATTTGCATCGTATTTTGGATTCATAATCATTTTTCGATGAGAGGATAGTGTCTCTATCAGACCTCTTTGCCACCTGTTTCTCTGAGAAAACAATATTTTTCGTTTTTCAGGTACCTCTGTATAGCATCGAGCCATCGGCACATATCCAACGCGATAATTCAGATTAGTTTCAGCAGCTTTTTTGGTTATTCTAACAACTAACTCTAAATCTTCACCAACCGTTTTTTTCCTAAAAGAACTGGCTGATAAATATCCCCCAATTTCTATTAATATTCGTTTTTCAAATAGGCCAAAAGCTCCCGAAACAATAAGAAAACATTTCAATTTTGAAAAAGCAAGTCTACCGGTATTAAATGCTCTTAAATACTCTATGGTTTGAAATTTTGCTAATGGAGTTTTCGGTAATTCATATTTTTCTACGAGTCCATGGTCAATAGTAGCTCCGTTCACCGGAACAATAGAACCACCTAAAGCTAGTGGAATTTTATCGCTATCTAATCCGCTGGCCATCATTTTTAGAATTCCATCGGATTCAATCAATGAATCAGCATCAATACCGCAAACATAGTCATATTTTGAAAAATTGATACAAGCATTCAGAGAATCGGCTTTTCCTCCATTATTTTTATCAATTACAGTCAACTTTGTATAAAACTTATTTTTATATACGGCTTTAACTAAGCGTGTACGTATCAGCTGGTTTACCCGATAATCAACACGTTTTAAATCAAATGCTTCAATTAAAATATCTAAGGTTTTATCCTTCGATCCATCATTCACAACAATCACTTCATATACTGGATATTTTAAACTTAATAGTGATCGTAAACTCTCTACAATTGTTAATTCTTCATTGTATGCAGGGACCATAATAGAAATAGGAGATAAAATACCATTTTCATATAGAAAGTCCTCATTCTTGATGTTCCAAAGTTTTTCCTGTTTACGATATTCAAATAGCGCTAATATAGCAAATAAAAGATATATACCGTTTACAAGAAGGTAATAGAAAATAAACCAAATATTTATGTCAACAACGTATTTGAATATGATATCTTTAAAACTTGAACCAAATATTAATTTTAGATTCGTAATAAAAAAGGTAAATGGCAAGAATACAAATATAATAATTAGAATTGTAAGTAACCACTTAAACTTTCTTCTTTCAGGTTCTACCTCAGGGCTGGTTTGCCCAGGATATATTAAATGAATGTGTCCCATTTTTTTGAAAATTTTCGGATTCAGATAATCATTTAACTCTGAGTAAAACTCATAATTATCTTTTGCGATCGGGGCTATAATCTCCAATAACATGTCCTGCATGTTCTCATTATTATTAGAATTAATAAAATTGATGATATTCACAGAGTGTTTACTCATTACCATTGCTTCTATTAATTTTTTTAAATCAGATTTATCTTCAATCGTTAATAATATATAATCTAATTTTTTTGATAACACACCAGCTAAAATATACTTTTTTCGATTATGGATGTTGGTTTGAAATAGCTCAAATAGTTCTTTGTAATATTCTCTATTATTTTCGCATATTTCATAAATAACTTCAGAATAAATCTCGTCTCTTGGTGTTAAACTAGCATAATTCATTAAAGTTTTGATTGTGTTTAAATCTCCCTTGACAACCAAGGATTGGGCAGCTATTTTGACCACCTCAACATTTGTATTCATTAAATATTTTTTGGAATTCAAATCATAATCATAATAATCAGATAACGCTGTTAGAATTTGAAAGTATAATCGATTTAATCGATGTTTGCGAATATTTTTTAATACTAAGGAGTTGCCTTGTATGAAATGTTCTTCAATTTCAATAAGTGTCTTCTTCAATGGCAACTCAAAGCTTGGATGATATATCTGCATGGATAATTCGATAAACGCTTCTTTAATTTCAATAATTGCAGATTCAAAATAGATACTCAAATCAAATTTGGACTGATCGATATATTTTTTCAAAATTTTAATAACACGTTTTTGATAATACCGTTTGCTATTAATTAAACTTACAATTATCCCCTTTAAAACATCTTCATCTATGTCTCTTTTTAATCCATTTACAATTAATAATTTAATATATTCTTTTCGCTCAATCTTAAGTTGTTCTAAAAGTGCATTTATTGTTGCTTCTTTTCGAAAAAGCGACAAATATGTTATCGCCTTTATGCGTTTATATGTATTTTTAGAATGTATTTGTCTGACTAACTTTCTAATAACATTCTTTGTCGTTAAGTATTGAAACACTTCGTCCATTGCTAACGAAGATAATTGTACTCGTTGTGTTAGTATAAAGAAGCTGTGTAAGAACCTTTTTTGAGAACATTTTATGCTAACATTTTCCATTAAACCATATCGTTTCATCAGCAGTTCTTGGATTTCAAGGGTTTGTTTATAATTACGTCTATAAATTCGTTTTTGCAAAAATATAGACAATATTAAAAAACCAGAAATAGCTAGAAATATATAGGTAAGATTAAACACATCCCTATAAGTCATAATTATAAGCATTCCTTTCCAGCTAAACCACGCTCAATAATACCTAGTATCTCTTCTAAAATAATAGGCTTTGGAATGACAAAGTTAATACCGATTTGATTTGCTTTTTCAATAATAGCAACATCTTTGTTTTGAACTGTTAGCAAAAACAATGTATTCATATTAATAGAAGATTCATTGAGATGTTGTTTAATTGTTAACCCATCAAGCTTCTGGGTATATCGGTCAACAATAATCGCGTTAAAAAGCTTTTTATTAGCAAATTCTACAGCGGATACACCGTCTTTTGCTTGAGTAACCTGAAACTTTTGTTGCTCAAGATACCTAGTAATGATATTTAATGTTAATTGATCTGGTTCTACAACCAAAACATCTCCTAACGTATTTCTGTCAAAAATAGTATATTGATCAATATATGCGTTCTCTTGAAATCTATGAGATAGGTTAATTCTACTTACTGCTAAATAGAGTAATTTTTCTACCGTTTCTTTATTTTCTAATTCGTCGATTACTTCTGATTTACATACGACAGATACAGAGACTGTGATTTCATCAATAAATGCATCTGATTTTTTCACAGCATTTTGAATTTTGGATGCGTATTCTTTGATATTTTTACCCTTATAATCATGAATTAACAAAATGTAGCCTGGGCCAACCCGTTTAAATAGCAAATCGTCTTCTGAAATAGTTTGATTTAATATATATCCTAGGCTATTTATGGTTTCATCTCCAGCTTCATTGGAATATTTAATATTAAATCTTGACATGTTATCGACGTTAATGAGCATAATTGCGACGCTCTTTTTAATATTTTGATATTCCAAAATATTTAAATAATTAAGTAGATATTCTTTGAAAAAAACCTCGTTATAAATACCAGTAATTTCGTCTTTGATAAAAGAATCCATTGATGTCTTAATGGTTTCTTTTGTCATATCCACTTTTTGAGTTATGTGTAATTTCATAATATCTCCTTAAGAATTGCTTTTAATCTAGATTGCTAGAATCTATTTTAGGAACGAAGAACTCAAACACGGAATTGTCATAATGATTTCTCACCATATCAAATTCCCTTTGACTTCTAGAAGCATATGAAATAACACACACCCCTCTTTTATATATTTTATCACAATATTTGTTTGGTAAGTCTTTTATTCCATAATTTATAAAATCGGGTTTCGTAAAAATATTAAAAAACATAGTTTTCATTAGATACTTCGTTATCTTCTTCATTTTTGGGTCATCTTTAAAAAATTCTGTAATTTGACCTCTTATAATTGTGGGATGATTTCTTTTAAACCAATGAACAATATATGGATTAAAGGAATGAATAGCATATGCTCCCTGATAACCTCGAATTGTTTCAATGAACTTTTCACAAAGTAATTTATTATCTCCTAATGGCTTGAGTTCTATTAACAACGGAACTCGACAGTTTACAATGTCTAATACTTCTTTTAGGGTAGGGATTTTTTCGCTAGAATCAAGAATTGTAATATCTCTTATTTCATCGTAATTTAGATTGATTAAATATTCGTTTTTACCGGTGAGTCTTTTTAGATTATTATCATGAAAAACAACAACTGTACCATCTTTTAGTACATTGATATCACATTCGATTCCATACCCTTTTTCTATGGCTAAACGAATAGCAGTCAATGTATTTTCTGGTATTTTTTTGTCTTCGGAGTGCAGGCCTCTATGTGCAATAAGTTTCTCTTTTATCCAAGTTAAATCTTTCATTCTGTCCCCTCTTTCTACTGAATATATTATATCATTTTTTAATTAATAATTTTGTGTTAATTTACAATATTTATATTATATCTTTTTTATGTTATAATACTTTTTAAGGAGTGAGAGAGATGTTAAATTTTAATTATAGCAGTCCTACAGAATTTGTGTTTGGTAAAGATACAGAAAACAATATTGGAAAATTGTTAAAAAAATATAGAGCAAAAAAAGTCTTAATACATTATGGATCTGGATCAATAAAAAGATCTGGTTTGTTTGACCGTGTTATCAAGTCAATTGAAGATGAAAAAATAGAGTATGTAGAATTAGGAGGAGTTGTTCCTAATCCTAGAGATACTCTTGTTTATGAAGGAATTGAATTATGTAGAAATGAAAAAGTTGATTTCATTTTAGCGGTAGGCGGGGGCTCAGCAATTGACTCAGCAAAAGCCATTGCGGCAGGAATCAAATACAATGGAGATTTTTGGGATTTCTTTGATAACAAAGCGACCATTAAAAACGCATTGAAACTTGGAGTCATTTTAACGATTCCGGCAGCGGGATCTGAAGCTAGTACAGCGACAGTTATCACTAAGACAGAGGGAATGTTAAAAAGAGGTTTTGAAAGTAGTTATTTAATTCCAGCATTCGCAATTATAAATCCCGAATTAACGTACACATTACCGAGCTATCAAACAGCTGCTGGTGTTGTAGATATGATTAGTCATATCTTTGAACGATATTTTACGAAAACAAAAAATGTGATATTAACAGATAGACTAGCTGAATCAACTATCATATCCATAATGGAAGCGATGAGAATTATTATGGAAGAACCAACAAATTATGAAGCGAGAGCAACCATTTGTTGGGCGGGAACAATAGCACATAACGGTTCACTTGGTGTAGGCAGACAAGAAGACTGGGCGACACATATGTTGGAACATGAATTAAGTGCGCTTTATGATGCAACTCATGGTGCGGGATTGGCGGTTATGTTCCCTGCATTTATGAGATATACTGTCAATGAAGATGTCCAACGATATCGTCGTTTGGCGGTTAGAGCATTTGGAATAAAAGATAAACCAAAAAAACCATTGAAAGTTGCATTAGCTGGAATCAATGCTTTGGAAGCTTTCTATAAAGAAATAGGTATGCCAACCAGTTTTGAAGATCTTGGTGCGAAAAAAGAAGATATTGATAAATTGATTGAAAAATTACATATCAATCAAGGAGATAAATTTGGACATTTCAAAGAATTAACTATGGAAGATTCAAAGAAAATATATGAATTAGCATGTAAATAAGTTGAGAAATTCTCAACTTTTTTTATAAAAAATTATTTTTATGTCTAAAGGAGTGATTGAGTGAAAGAGTATTTTATATTAAGTGATATTCATTCGCATTATGATTTGTTGATAAACGCCTTGTCAAAATCCAATTTTGATACAGAAAACAAAAATCATATTTTACTTATTGCTGGAGATGTATTGGATAGAGGAAAACAAGGAAACGATGTTATTAGATTCCTTGAACCGCTAATTATTAAGGGAAGAGTATTAGGTGTCTTAGGAAATCATGATGAGTTTCTATTGGATGTTGTAAGTGATACTTTTGATATCACTAAAGTACAATGGAATTGTGACAAGAATGGCTTTAAGGAGACATTGAAACTCGGTGCTGATCCTAAGAATAAAGTTATCATAAAAAGAGAAACTATTTTGATGATTGGAAATAATCTCAACCAAAAATATCCAGTGTTTTTGCAGTGGTTGAGAACTCTTCCAATCTATCTTGAATTTCCACATTACGTGATAGTTCATGGGTTCATAGATTTCTCTATTGACGATTGGCGCAACACGACCAAGCGGTATGCGGTGTGGGAACGCGGTTATGATTATGAAGTACCAGAGGACTTTTCTAAAAAAATCATATTTGGGCACACCCCAAATCATTACATAAATAAGCAAAATAATATTATATATAACAATAAGAAAATAATGATTGATGGAGGGGCTTCTTCCAATAGACAAGTTAACGTTTTACGCATATCAGAAGAAAACATATAGACTAGTTATCTAGTCTTTTTTTGTGATGTTTTTTTGAGTATTGACTTTATATAATAAACATCAGTTTACTTTTGAATTAGCTAGGTATATAATGAGTTTGAAAGAAGGGATATTATGAAGTGTTTTGTAACGGGAGCGACAGGGCATGTAGGTAACGTGCTTGTTAGAGAGTTATATAATCAAGGTCATAACATTACTTCTTTAGTATTACCAAAGGATAATGTGGATATGATTGAACCTTATTCGGAAGTGTTATTTGGTAATATATTAGATTACGATTTTTTAAAGGAACACATCAAAGACTACGATGTAGTATTTCATTTAGCAGGTATTGTGGACATTGGAACCGGTAAGAAGAAAATATTATATAAAGTAAATGTTGGAGGAGTGTCCAACATTGTAAAAGTGTGTCAAGAAAACAACATTAAAAGATTGGTATATACTTCAAGTGTGCATGCATTCAAAGAAGAGCCAAAGGGCACGATAATGAAAGAACCAAAAGAGTTTGATCCAACGCATGTAAAAGGACACTACGCAAAATCAAAAGCAATTGCTTCGAACCTTGTGTTGAATCAAGAAAACAAGAATCTCGAAACAATTTTGGTTTGTCCTTCTGGAGTGTTAGGACCACATGATTATCAACTATCAAACACGGGTCAATTATTTGTGGATTATATGATGGGAAGATTAACAGCTTACATAAATGGTAGTTACAATTTTGTTGACGTAAGAGATTTAGCTTTGGGAATTATTTCCGCCGCTGAAATTGGAAAAGACAAAGAAATATACCTTCTAACAGGAAGTGATATTACAGTGAAGAATTTATTAGATATGATATCTGATATTACTGGTCGAAGAAAAGTCAAAACAAAATTGTGGTATTCATTCATATTCGCAATGAGTTTTTTTGCGGAACTATATTATAAGTTGATGAAACAAAAACCGTTGTTTACTCACTATAGTATTATGATTTTAAGATCGAACCATTTATTTTCAAATGAAAAAGCAAAGAATGAATTAGGATTTAAAACAAGAGATTTGCGAGATACAATTACAGATACAATAGAGTTTGCAAAGGATCACTATTTAACGAAAAAAGGTAAAAAATGGAAGAAAAAAATAATTGATTAGCAATATGATATGCCCTCAAAAAGGGCATATTTTTTTTCAAATACTTAAATATACACCCAAGCATATTTTTTTAATAATATTTCCTGGGTTTCCGTTTACAAGTAATTATGACTTTGTTATAATAGGAACAGTTTTCGTTTACTTGGGGGGCACTGCTTAATGAAAAAACAATTTAATTTAGCACCTATTTTTAAGGATAATATGGTATTTCAATCAAACAAACCAATACGTATTTTTGGTACCTGCAAAAAAGGCATTGAAATTACGATTAGTTTTTTGAATCAAGAGACTACTTTTCGGACGAAGTCCAAAGAATTTTTAGTTGAATTGCATCCCGAAGGACTTCAAGAAAAAGGATTTTCGTTTAAAGTATATACAAAGAAACAAATAGAGACTGTATATAACTGCTTGATTGGTGAAGTGTTTTTTATTGCTGGTAGTAAAAACGTGAGTATGTCCTTAAAGGATTCCTATTATGAAGATGATATGGAGAATTTCAACGTTCGGTTTATAAATCTTAGAGAAGGTTTGGATGAGAATTTAGAATTCTCGAATGAAGTCACTTGGAATGTATGTGGGAAAGCAAACCTAGAAAACATTAGCGCTTTAAGTTACTTGACAGCAAAACACATAAGTGAAAGAATTCACGTGCCAATTGGAATTATTGTTGTCGATTATCATGCAACTACCATCTTTTCGTGGATGAGTGTGCAAGACTCATCAACCCATTTAAACATTAGCGAATACATTCAATCTCTTCCAGAAAGTGAGAGCAAGGCCTTACATGTCAACTTGATGTACGAACAACTAATAAAGCAAGTGGTTCCGTTTTCCTTCAAAATGGTAATATTTTACCAAGGTGAGAATGATTATGAACATTATCATTTATTTGACATTGCATTAATTCGAATTATTAAGTCTTTTAGAATGACATTTAAAGATTCTGAGTTACCGGTTATTATCACCCAAATAGCAGGATATAGTTACCCAAATATTGAAGAAGAAAACATCAATCAAATTCGCTATGCTCAAGGCTCTGTGATGGATGAAAGTAGAAAAATATTTGTTGTTTCAGCTGTTGATTTAGGAGATGAAGACACTGATATTCCAAAAGAAAAATTAATATTGTCAAGACGAATTGCTAATGTTGTTTTAGAAAAGTTTTATAGTATCGGGAAAAACAGTATATCTCCAACCTATTATTCTTATCAAAAACAACACGACGGTATTGTGATTCATACAAAAAATAATTACTTGAACTTAACATCACACTCCAGACAAAACTTAGGTTTTACATATACTAAAAATGGAGTTGATTTTATTGTAGCTAAAAACATTGAAATTATGAATGGAAGAATTATGATCAAGGATGTTTCGGACATAAAAGAAATTCGTTATGCCTATAAGAGTTTTCCATTCTGTGATATTTATACAACAAACGAGTTACCATTACTACCATTTAGAATCAAATTTAAGGATTGAAAAATGCGATTCTATCGCATTTTTTTCTGTTTTATAAGGTATAATATTTATAGGTGAATATATGAAAAAAGAGAGCGCCAGTGTCAAAGATATAGCGGAATTTATATTTGGTAGCAGAAGCATTACGAATGATAGAGTTTTACAAACAAGAGCTATTGAAGGGCAAGAAATTCATGACTATTGGCAAAAACAATATTTGGAGATTGATCAAAAAGAAGTTGCGTGTTCAACAACTTTTTTCAGTGCGGAAATCGAACTACTCATACGTGGGAGAATCGATGGAGTAGTCATTCGAAATGACACACTTTTTATCGAAGAAATCAAATCTACGCGTTCACCACTTGAGATGCTAGATGAAAAAACATATCCAAGTCATTTGGCGCAGGCAAAACTATATGCATATATGTATTTGACTGATAATAATTTAAGAAGCATAGATGTTTTGCTGACATATATTAGCGTAGACGAACGACAAGTTTTACAAATTGAGAAGCATTATACGAAAAAGCAATTGGAAAAATATTTTAACCAAACAATACAGAAATATATTGATTGGTTGAGCATTTTAAATAACCATGAAGAAAGCCGATTAAAATCTATTGAAGGATTAAATTTTCCGTTCGAGAGTTATCGACTAAACCAACGAGAAATGATGGCTTATATATACAAAAATGTTTTACGAAAAGGTCTTCTTTATGCAGAGGCACCAACTGGCATAGGTAAAACAGTAGCTGCTTTGTTTTCTTCTTTAAAAGCAATCAACCAACCGCGACAAAAAGTCTTTTATTTGACCGCTAAGAATGATGGTAAAAAGGTTGTTATTGATACCGTTAAATTGCTAGAAGAAAAAGGTTTGGTTGCCAAAACCTGTGAAATTACTGCAAAAGACTCAATGTGTTTTTTAAAGGAACGAGACTGTGATCCGGAAGTATGCAAGTACGCCAAGGGTTATTACAAGCGCGTTTATAAAGCAATTTCGAATATATTCCAAAATGAAACAATTATTACTCCGGAAGTGTTTCGAAAATATGGTAGAAAACATACCGTGTGTCCATTCGAACTGTCCTTAGATACGTCTAATTATTCTGATATTATTGTCTGTGATTATAACTATGTGTTTGACCCGCTAGTTCATCTGATTCGATATTTTGACGATACAACATATAGTCCTATTATACTTTGTGATGAGGCACATAATCTTGTTTCTAGAAGTCGAGGAATGTTCTCTGCGAGTTTGATTAGTGAGGATTTCTTAAGAGTGAAAGAAACATCAAAATATTTAAAACCTAATCCATCATTTGAATTAAATCAAGTTTTGGATATATTTGCAGAAGCAAGTTTGGAATTAACAGAAGTAGACTTTATCAAGAAAGAAGAAATCAATCCATATTTGCTAAAAGTTTTACGTAAATTATTGATGAAACTAGATCAGATATTTGCCGATGATAAGGTGAAATTTGATAAGAGAGCATTAAGAGAATTCTATTTTAATGTGAATCGTTTTATAAAAATTAGCGAATACTATAATGAAGAATTCGTGTATCTTATTGAAAATGTAGAAGACGATGTTATGATTTCAATTAAATGTTTAAATGCTTCAAAATTTATCAATGACACTATAGAATTGCATACGGAAGGGTGTACATTTTTCAGTGCAACTTTGGATCCAATTTTCTATTACAAAACGTTATTAACAAATAATCAAGGAGACGATATCTCATTTGTTTCATCGTTCAAGCAAAGTAATCTTTTATTGTTTGCTGTGGATGATATATCAACCCGATATAAAGACAGAGAAAATTCTATCGATAAAATTATTGATGTAACAAAGTCTTTAGTGACTTCTAAAAAAGGCAATTACATTTTGTTCTTTCCAAGTTATGTGTACTTGAATTTAGTGAAGCAACGATTAACAGAAGAGATTGAAAATGTTAGTTTTATCACACAAAGGAGAGAGATGTTTACCAGTGAAAGAAATGATATGATGAATCTCTTTCGAGAAAAATCGGAAACAACTCAAGTATTTATGTTTGTAATGGGAGGAATTTTTGGGGAATCGATTGATTTGATTGGAGAACAATTAAGCGGTGTTATTGTTGTTGGGGTGGGGTTACCTGCATTAAGCCCATTTAACAATGTTTTACGATCACATTATGATATGACATTCAATAATGGATTTGATTTTGCATATACTTATCCAGGGTTAAATAAGGTTATCCAGGCAGTAGGTCGTGTAATACGCACGGAAACCGACCGGGGAGTAGCTATATTATTTGATGATCGTTTTACAACTAGAAAATACTTGAAACTATATCCTCAAGCGTGGAATCACCTAGAGGTATGTAACGATGTAGAAGAATTAAACAAAATGATTACAGATTTTTGGGAGGATGGAAACAGTGAAGAAATCAATTAGAAAAAGAATTTTGCGAAGTGTGCTTATTTTTTTTATTTCTATACTCACTCTTGTTTTGATTTTAAACACACCAATTATTATACTTAATCATCAAGCGAACGAAACCAAGTATAGTAATTGGATGAGCGAAACATTAAGCGATGAGCAAAGAGTAGTAGATGTTGCAATGCTTGGAGCACACGACTCGTTTTCCAATGAAATAAATCTATTTAGCACCCTGGATCCTTATGAAACGAACGGTATTATGAAAGGATTCACCGGTAAGTTAATCAAAGGGTTCATTGTAAAACAATCTATTACCCAAATAAGCTCCGCTGAGGAACTTCTAAATAGTGGTGTGAGGTATTTAGATATCAGACTTACTTATGAAGATGAAATCTGGTATACAAAGCATAATTACTTATCAGGTGACTTCGAGCCGATTGCAGAACAGATTATAGAATTTCTGCAAAGTAATGTAGGAGAATTCTTAATCCTAGACTTCCAACACATTAGTGGGCTGGAGTATTCTAGCTTAGATGATTACAACATTTTTCTAAATATGCTTGAAACATATGGATTGTTAGACTACGCACAACAGGTTGACGATTTATCTAACTTAACCTATGGGAATGTAACAGGAAATGGTAGTATTTCAAAAGTTATCATCATTTCAAAGTTTGATGATTCCGCTATGGATGTATTTCAATATGATTCTACAGTCCGATCGAATTGGTCAGATTCAGATGACTTCGAATATATATTAGGTTATATTCAAACTGAGGCTGACGCTATAGAAGAATTAGGTATAACAGACAATCTTAGAGTAATGCAAGCAGTAGCGACCATGCAAATGAATGGGCCAGGAATATTAAAAGCAATCACGAGTTGGTCATTAATTGTAAGGGCAAATGATTTTAACAACTATTTGTTGGATTACGATTCGTTTGAAGACCTTTTAGACTACTTGCCGATTGTTATGGTGGATTATTCGGATACAAATAAAAAAGATTTTAATAAAAATATAATGGGAATAATCATCGATTTTAATCAAAATTGATGATTTTTCTATTATATAAGGATAAAAACAGAAAAACAGGAAAAAAATCCTTGCATTATAATTATAAATTTGATATCATATTAAAGCCTATGTAAATAGGAAGGCAGAGATTTGAGAGGTTGCTGACACACACATAGCCGTTGTTATG
>Ga0075122_10002210_pt1 | contig 13022 bp, 10 predicted proteins | sample AntAceMetag02UKB_FD_69790 | JGI IMG/M metagenome (GOLD analysis project Ga0075122, IMG submission 69790) | Saline lake microbial communities from Ace Lake, Antarctica - Antarctic Ace Lake Metagenome 02UKB | ecosystem: Environmental > Aquatic > Non-marine Saline and Alkaline > Saline | place... | reverse complement strand
ATATTATAAAAATACAAATTACTGCAAGAATTCCAATGATAATAATCTTTTTTTTACTCATTATATTTTTTCCCTGAGCCAACCTTTAAGCTCTCCATTATATTGAGGCTCTAACGGATAATCTCTTTCATCGACCCTTCCAGCTCCTCCCCAGCTTGCTTCTGCAATTCTAATATAGTCTTTATTATATATTTTCATGACATAAGCCATATGTCCAGAATCATGACCAACATCAAGAATGATTAAATCACCTTTTTTAATTTGAGAACTTGGAGAATAAGAAATAAATTGGTATCCATTTGGAGGAGAAGTAATATATTCAAGGGCAGAATTTCTTGTTTCACTAATTGGTTTTTGACTTTCTGCCATAAGAGCTGCCTTTGCAAAGTTTACACATGAAAGACTTCCAAAAGTACTTACTGAAGAGAATATTTCATTATATATATTTTGCGGCAATACAGATTTTAAACTATTTACACAGTTTGCGTTTACAGAATCTCCACAAATATTTGTTAACACGCTGACAAGGTCAGAGACAGAGCCAATACTTGAAGGATCATTTATTTTGTCATCTTGAGTAGTTGAATCATCTGCTAATTGTTTATACCAATATTTGATATTTGTTACAAAATAAGGGTTATTTATAAAATCAAGTGATGTTTCTCCAGAATATTTCATCATAAATTCTTTAAATTGATTATTTTCAAAGCTTGAAAAGTTGTTAAAAACACAATCCAAGCTTTGCTCTATTGTTTTACATGTTTGCGGACGACATCCTAAATGTTCATTGGCAGTTCCATTTCCTCCTCCTCCACAGGATATTTTTGTTGCATCAGACGCATGTGTTTCTTCAGCCCATAAAGCTAAGATAAATGCAGGGTTCCATCCACGAGCAATACTTTTTGAAACTATTATGTCATAATACTCTTCTTTTGACGAGCTCCATCTATTTGCAATTATATTTTTTGCATTAGATTTTGGTTTAATAGAGGAATCTCTAAAAGAGATAGTGTAATCTAGTCTTGAAGACACTACACTAGGGTCAATTAAAGGAGTTGGCGAAATTAAATCTTCAAGAGGGTAATTAATCTCTTCTTCAATAGGCAGAGAAGACATTTCTTTTTCTAGTTCTGTTGGAAAATTAACTATAGAATTTATAAAAGACGTTAAGTTTTCAAGACTTTGTTCATGCTGGGCTATAGACGAAGGTATTTCAGTAGAGATATTTTGACTGCCTATTTGATTATTATCTATATTAGCTTCTTGCTTAGAATTTGAATTGATTTCATTTATCTCCTCTTGTAGTTTCTGTTCAGCCGTAGTTATATATCCCCCAATATCTTTTTCTATATATTCAAAAAGATATTTAGTTTTTGTATTTTTAATAAAATCAGAAAAACCATTTTCTTTAGCCCAATTTAAGAACTCTTCCTCTCCCTTTTCATTTTTTATTAAAACAATAAATGTACCTAAGGTTGGTGAATAATCAATTTCAAAGTTTTCTGATTTGTATGGAACATTACTTTTTATTGCGCTTAGAGTTTCTTTTTCCTTTTCAGATAAATTATTTATGGTATCTTGTACTTTTTGATATTTAATCCATGTTTCATATTCTCCCCCCACTTCTTTTGAAGATGATTGAACTTTAGTTTGAATTATTGTTGGTGAAATAAGCAGGGGCCTAGAAGACCTATTTGAATAGGTATCTACCGGAGTAGGAGATATAGAAGATATGGTATTGTTTATCCCCCCCAAGTTATTAAAAGCACCAGATAATGCAATAAATGTACCAATAACTAAGAAAGCTATACATGAAAATATTATTATAATTTTCTTCATTTTATATTTGACAATATATTGTTTTTCATCCATAATGAAATTATGGGTAGTTTCCTTGATTTTATAAAAAAACCAGATAAGAATTCAAATACAAATCAACAAGGTGGTCAACAACAGCCTAATCAACAATCTAATCAGCAAACTACAGTACAACAAACAACGCAGAAAGTAAGCGGAGGCATGCAATCATACAGCGGAGTTGGTGCTCCTCCAGGAGGACAAGCTGCATACAGTGGCATTGGACAACCTCCTTCACTACAAGTTCCACAACAGACAACCCAAACCCAAGTGATAAAAAACACTTCATCTGATACTCAAAAACAAGAATCTCAAAAACAAGACCCTCAGAAACAATCAGACAGCAAAATAGATAATAAAGATAATGGAAATAGCAAACAGGATGACAAGAAAGTAAAGCAAGAACTAGGAACTTCATTAAAATCAAATATGGATAAGAAAAAGCAGGGGAATATAGACTTGATGACTCATCTTACTCAAAGGTCAAATAGAGTGTTTTTATCCACTCAAACAAAAGCAAAAGAGCTTCATAGTCAATATGTTGACACTGAACACTTGCTTCATGGACTATTGTCAGACTCGGAAATATACAATTTGCTTATTGATTTAAAGATTCAGCCTCAAATAATTGAGCAGGAGTTAAATAAGATATATAAGAGGGAAAAGTTTAATGAAATTCCTTCACCTTCTCCAAGAGTAAAAAGAATTCTTGATAATTCTCTTGTTATTGCCCGCAAACTAGGATTTGAATTTATTTCTCCAGAGCATATTTTACTTGCTCTATTTGATGAAGGAGAAGGAGTTGCCGCAAGGATATTAAATAAAATTGGCTTAAAAAAAGAAGACTTAAATAAAAAAGTAATAGGTAAAAAAGAAGGACTTGAAAAGCAGGAAGAAAAAGAAAAGACAAAAGCAAATGTTTTGGAGCAATATACTATAGACATTACAGCAAAAGCAGCTCAGGGACAGTTAGACCCTGTTGTTGAAAGATCCAAGGTAATTGAGCGGGTAATTCATATTTTATCAAGGAGAAATAAAAATAATCCTGCTTTAGTTGGTGAGGCTGGAGTAGGAAAAACAGCTATTGTTGAAGGACTTGCTCAACAGATAGTTTCTAAAAAAGTACCAGAACCATTATTAAATAAACGCATTCTTTCTCTTGACCTTATGGCTGTTTTAGCAGGGGCTTCTCATAGAGGAGAATTTGAAGAAAGAATGAAAAACGTTGTTGAACAGGTAAAAAAGAGCAATGGAGAGATAATTCTATTTATTGATGAAATTCATAATATTATGGGGGCAGGAGGCGGAGAAGGTTCATCTGATGCTGCCAACTTTTTAAAGCCAGCATTATCAAGAGGGGAAATGCAGCTTATTGGAGCAACTACATTAACAGAATATAGAAAGCATATTGAAAAAGATCCAGCACTGGAGAGACGATTTCAACCAATTGTTGTTCCAGAGCCTACTGTAGAGCAGGCAGTAAAGATGTTAAAAGCAATTAAAGATAAATATGAGGCATTTCACAGAGTAAAAATACCTGATGATGTAGTTGAAGCTGCAGTTAAATACTCAAAAAGATATGTTGGAGATAGATTTTTACCTGACAAAGCTGTTGATTTAATTGATGAAGCTGCTTCTGCTGTAAGACTTCCATTAATTTCTCTTCCTGAAGAAATTCGCTCTTTTGAAACTCGTGTAGCTGGACTTAGTCAAGAGCTTCAAGAAGCTGAAAAAAAGGGAGACAAAGTTAGGGCTCGTATTATTCGTTCAAAACTTGATGATATTCAAGCAGAGTTGAATGAGAAAAAGGAAGAATATAATACAAAAAAAGGACAAACAACAAGCGTAGTAACAGTTGGAATAATTAAAGATATTGTATCAAAATGGACAGGTGTTCCAATAAGCAAAATAACAGGCAGTGAAATGGAAAAATTAATAAATCTTGAGAAAATAATGCACGAGAGACTTATTAATCAGGAAGAAGCTGTTTCTGTTGTTTCGCAGGCAGTAAGAAGAGGAAGAGCAGGCTTAAAATCAAAAGTACGTCCTATTGGAAGCTTTGTTTTTTTAGGACCAACTGGTGTTGGTAAAACAGAGCTTGCAAAAACACTGGCAGAGATTCTTTTTGGACAAGAGGAGGCTATGGTTCGCTTTGACATGACTGAATATATGGAAAAGCATGAAGTCGCAAAGCTTCTTGGTGCTCCACCTGGATATGTTGGATATGAAGAGGGTGGTAAATTAACAGAAGCTGTGCGAAGAAGACCATATTCAGTAGTATTATTTGATGAAGTAGAAAAGGCACATCCTGATATTTTTAATATTCTGCTTCAGATTCTTGATGATGGTCGTTTGACAGATAATAAAGGACGTGTAATTTCATTTAAAAATACTGTTGTAATTTGTACATCAAATATTGGTTCAAAAATAATTCATCAGCAGTTATTAAAAGGAACAAGAGAAGGAGAAATTGAAGAGCCATCTGTTCTTTCAACATATACATTTTCTCCAAGAGGACGAGAAATAATTACAATAGGCAATAAATCATTTGAAAAGCAGGAAAAAGGAACATGGAGTGAAAAAATACTATTAGATTATTTTGCAGGACAGGAAATTGTAGAAAATGTAGTTAGTAATCAGGAAAATGAAAAAAATGAAAAAACTGAATTTCCAATACATGGTTTTGAAACACATGCAATTTCTTCCCAAGGAATTGAAGTAATAACAAAAGAAAACAAAATGTTTTCCAGAAAGTCTACAACTACAAAGACATGGGAAAGTACAACACTAATTAAATATTATAAAGGCAATATGGTTGTTAATGCTTTGCCTGATGCACCAGACGAACAATTACCTACAGCTGCATTAAAGACCCATGCATTTTCGCCAGATGAAAAAGAAATTGTAACTTTTAAGGACAGATTCTGGAGAAGAAAACAAAATTCAACTGACTGGGAAACAGGATTTTTAAAAGATTATTTTGTAGATCAAAAAATAGAAAAAGGGAATTTTCCAACAGCATATTGGGATATTCATGCATTTTCTCCAAACGCAAGAGAGATAATTATTGTAGGAGAAAATATTTGGTACAAAACAAAAGAGGCCGGATGGCAAGTAAAATCAATTCAAGAATATTTTGGTAAAGACTTTCCTTTAAAAAAACAAACTGATGAAAAAGAAAAAATAGATAAAGAAATTAACAAAAAAAGATATGAGCAGATGAAAAAGAAAGTAATGGAGGAACTTCATAAGTTTTTTAGGCCAGAACTTATTAATCGATTTGATGAAATTACGGTTTTTGAACCATTAAGATATGTGCATATGAAAGATATTGTAAAACTTCAATTAAAATCTGTACAAAAAGCAATGGAAGATCAAGATATGGGCTTTGTATGTACTGAACAGGCAGTTAAAGAAGTCGTAAGACAAGGATTTGATCCAATTTTTGGAGCAAGACCATTAAGAAGAGCAATCCAGAAATTAATTGAAAATCCAATTTCAAGCTTAATAATTGAAAAGAAGGTAAGGGCTGGAGATCAGGTTGTTGTTGACTTTGATGGTGAAGGATTTATTTTTAATATTGAAAAAGTTGAATTAGTTGATGTGTCAAAAGCCCAAAAGCAAAAAGTTCATAGCTTTTTCTGTGAAGCCTGTGGCAATCGTTTTAAAACAGAAGTTGTTCAAAATGCAACAACTGTTTGTTCAAAGTGCTTGTCTAATAAAGTTCAGGAAGTTAGAGAAGAGAAAAGTGAAGAATTAAATACTGATAAAAACATGAAAACAGATACAATAGAAATAAATAAAGATGAAAATGAGCAGAAACCTAAAGACAATAATGGTCTTAATAATGAAAAAGATAAAGAAAATAATAAGGTAGAAAGACCTAAAGATGATGAGAATATAGCAAGCGCAGGTGAAGGAGAAAATGTAAGTAATAAGGAGATTGATGAAGAAAGTCAGGGAGCGGTTCAAATGCAAAAACAAAATTAATAATTAATTATTACTAAATATGCAACAAAATTTTACACCACTTGATATTGAAAAATTAAAAAAAGGCAAAAAGACAGGAAAACTTAATACAATTTTATTAGCAATGGCAGTAGGGACAGCGGGAGTTTTTGCTTTAGTGCTTTTTATTTTTATTCAAAAGAAAATGGATCAAACTTCACTAGATACTTCAATAAAAGCAAATACTGAAAGTGTAACAGAGGTTCCTCCTAAGCCTAGTATTACTCCTGTTCCAACAATAATTGAGGTAATTCCAACAGTTCCTGTTTCTACAGAATCTGCAAAAAGTGCATCTCCTTCATCTCAATTAGAGCAAGAAAAAGAAAGTACGCCTGAAGCATTACCTTTTGTAAATACTCCAGAAGAAGAAGCCATAAGTGAGGAATCGTCTATTCCACAGCCATGATAAATATACCTATTAGTATTTTTCTGCTTTTTATTCAAATTATTATAATTTATTTTCTTTCAAGAATTGTAATTAATAAGATTTTTGATTTTTTAATACATATCTTTAGAAATAATAAATTAGCATATATATTTATCTCTATATTATTTTTTCCAGGAACCGCTCTTCATGAATTGTCACACTTTTTTGCAGCAACTGTACTTTTTTTAAAAGTAAAAGAACTAAGTGTTTTCCCAGAAAAGAAAAATGGGTCAATAAAACTAGGTCATGTTTATTACGAAAAAAAGGATTTTATAAGAGCAATTCTTGTTGGGATATCTCCTTTTTTTGCAGGATTATTCTTTTTTTGGATTTTATCTGCTCTTAGTTTATTTGCCAATAATAATTTATATATAGATGTATTAATAATATATTTAATCTTTTCTGTTTCAGCAACAATGTTTTCTTCAAAAAAAGACCTTCAAGACATGCTTTATCTTATTCCAATAGCTGTTGTAATTATTGGTATTATATATATATTTGATATAAAAATAGTTTTTTTAATTCAAAATAAGGAAATAATTGATAAAATAGGAGAAATATGCTCAAAAATAAATATTTATTTATTTATTTCCATAATAATAAATTTAGTTTTGATTTTATTCTTTAAAATATTTAAAATGGTATTTAGGAAATGAAAAATAATCTTTTAGCACAAAAAATTAATATGGGCGGTCAAGAAATAATAGGACCTCTTGGCGATGAAATTACTAATTTGGGAGATCTTATAAACAAGCTTATTGATTTTATTATTCCTTTTTGCGGCATAATTTTATTATTAGTCCTTATTTGGGGAGGATATGACTATTTGCTTTCGCATGGAGATCCTGAAAAAGTAAAGTCAGGAAAAGGAAAAATTACAGCAGGAATTATTGGCTTTATTATAATAATCTTAGCCTATACTCTAACAAAGCTTATTGCATATATATTTGGCATGCAAGGATTTGGTTTTTAGTAGTTTGATTATTATGAATTATAAGTGTATAATAATAAAACCATATGAAAGAATTTATTAAAAAAAATAAACACATTATTTGTTAGCTTATTAAGGTTTTAAACACCCTCCAAATCGGAGGGATTTTTTTACCGCTATGAATTTACAAAAAGAACCACCAATTGTAATTTCCATAGGAGGAAGTCAAATAGTTCCAAATGGGGGAATTAATATTGATTTTCTTTCAAAATTGAATGTATTTGTTAGAAAACACGTAGCAAAAGGAAGAAAATTCTTTTTGGTAACAGGGGGAGGGAATACTGCACGCCATTATATAGACGCTGGGAAAAATATAGTTGGAGGGATGACAAACGAAGATTTGGATTGGCTTGGGATTCATGGTTCAAGACTAAATGCTCATTTAATAAGAACAATTTTTAAAGATATTGCCCATCCAAGAATCATCATGGATTATAAAAGACCTCTTATTGATAGAAAAGAGCCTGTTGTAGTTGGGGCAGGATGGAAGCCTGGATGGTCTACTGATTATTGTGCTGCTGCTTTGGCTCGGGATTACAAGGCATATGTTCTTCTTAATATTTCAAATGTTAGTTATGTTTATGATAAGAACCCGCATAAATTCAAAGATGCAAAAAAAATAACAAAACTTTCTTGGTTAGAAATGGAAAAACTCGTTGGAGATAAATGGACACCTGGGCTTAATACTCCATTTGATCCTATTGCAACAAAGCTTGCAAAGGATAATCATTTAACTGTAGTAGTGGCAAATGCAAAGGACTTTTCCAATTTAGATAAAATAATTAATGGAGATTCATTTAAAGGAACAATAATCATGCCCTTTACAATTGATAATAGTTTTTATGACAGAGAATACTATGTCGGGAAAAAAGGCGAGAATAGACTAATATATTCAGAGTCATGCATTGGTAAATTTTCTCATAAAATATTAAATTATTATCGTGCACTTTTAATAAAGATGGCATTTAAACCCAAAAAAGTTCTTGATGTAGGATGCGCCACTGGAGGATTAGTAAAAGCTCTTCGCTTTTTAGGAATAGATGCTTATGGAGTAGAGGTTTCAAAATATGCACTTAAATATGCAGACAAAGATATTAAAGCATATCTTAAAAAAGGAGATATTATTAACTTGCCCTATAAAGACAATGAATTTGATCTTGTTTTAACTTATGATGTTATGGAGCATCTTGAAAGATCAAAGTTAAAAAAAGCATTAGAAGAGACAATACGAGTATCAAACAAATATATTTTCCATAAAATATATACAAGAGAAAACTTTTGGATAACTCTTTTTCATCATAGAGATTTTTCACACATTTCTTTTTTTACAAAGCATCACTGGAAACAGATATTTTTATCACTTAAAAATGTAAAGATTCTTCCTTTAATATTTATTAAACTTCCTTCTTTTTTTGAAACAGTATTTATTTTACGAAAGAAGTCGTAAAATTAATAAATAATATTAAAGTATTTTTATGATTTTAAAAACTATTTCTTTAAGTAATTTTCGCAACTTTAAACAACAAACATATTTATTTAGTCCAAAATTAACTATTATTGTTGGGGAAAATGCAAAAGGAAAAACAAATCTTCTTGAAGCAATTTATTTTATTTCAACAGGATATGGATTTAGAGAAACTAAAGAGGAGGAATTAATTCTTGTTGGAAAGATATTGCTTAATGCAGAAGGAGCCTTTGATATTAATAATAATGATAGGCAAAAGTTTCAAATAATATTAAGAAAACAAAAAGATTCTATTGCCCGCTTTTTTTTAATAAATAGAGCGAAAAAGAAATTATCTATATACCAATCAGAAACAACAAAAGCAATTCTTTTTTCACCAGAGCAGATTGCCATAATTACTGGCTCTCCTGAAAAAAGACGTATATATATTGATAAAATTCTTTGTTTTTATGATTTGGATTATAAAAATAAGCTGAACAATTTAGAAAAGGCATTGTATAAGAGGAATAAACTTTTTGTTTATTGTAAAGACAATATTAAGCTAAAAGAAGAGCTGAAATTCTGGAATAAGTATTTAGAAGAGCAGGCAGAATATATTACAAAAAAAAGACAAGATTATATTTCTTTTTTAAATAAAAATAATTTAATTGATAAGCGAGAGTTTTATGTTGAGTATGTGAAAAATGAACTTACCCAAAAGAAATTAGAAAAATTATTTGAAAAGGAAATTAGGTATAAGCGTACTCTTATTGGGCCTCAAAAAGATGACTTTATTATTTATCAAAAGAAGAAAGGAAAGCAAAATAAAGATTTAAGTAAATTCGGTTCGCGAAGTGAACAAAGACTTGGAATATTTTGGCTTAAGCTTAATGAAATTAAGTTTTATGAAAAGAATTATAATAAAAAGCCAATACTTCTTCTTGATGATATTTTTTCAGAACTTGACAAAAACAACAGAAAGCTTATTTTAAATGTAATTTCAAAATATCAAACCATTATTACAATGACAGATAAAGGATTGCTTAAGTATTGCAAAGGAGAAAAAGTAATTATTGATCTATGAAAAGCCTTCTTTTTGCTCTTTTTGATAAAATATATATTAAGGAGGTGTGGCAGAGTGGTTTAATGCGCTGGTTTCGAAAACCAGTATTCTAAGCAATTAGAATCAGGGGTTCAAATCCTCTCGCCTCCGCAAAGCTTTCCATAACAATCTAAATTAGATTAGATTTACAAAGTTATTAGATTTTATAGTACACTTTTGCTATCGAAAGAAGATTGGCATAATTTCATATAATATACAACATATTAATTAAATTACGAAAACACTTGACATAATAACGAGTTATGTTCAATCTTAATTTTTCGCCTTGTACAATAAAATTTAAGTATTAGACAACTATTTCTTTTACTATGAAAAAACATAAATATCTTCCGTTGATTCTGGGAATTTTGCCAATTGTAATCCTAATTATATTAGGATACCTATTTCCAATGTCCATTTTTTTTAATCCAGAACAACTAAGAGAATATGTTCAAAGTTTTGGAATCTATGCCCCGATTATATTTGTTTTACTCAATGCTTTACAAGTTGTAATAACTCCAATAAGTTGGCCTGTTGTTAGTCAAGCTGGAGGATATATATTCGGATTATGGTATGGCTTTTTTTTGAATTGGATTGGACGAGTAATTGGTTCTTTAATTGCATTTTTTCTTGCTAGAAAATATGGAAAAAAAATTGTAGAAAAGTTTGTGGATAAAAAGATAATGAAAAAATTTGAAAAAATGATTAATAATGGTGCATTATATGTTTTTTTAGTAACTGCATTACCCAGTGTCCTTGATGATGAGCTTTGTTGGTTATCTGGATTATTTGGTATGAATCCTTGGACCTTTTTTTGGATAGCTATAATTGGAGATATCCCCGGTTCATTTGCAGGAGCTTATGTTGGTTCATCACTAGCGGAAAATAATATTATTCCATTTATTGCAAATATTGTATTAGTAATAATAGGTATTGTAGTATTATCACACAGAAAATTCTTTAATAAAATCGTAAAGAAAAATCAATGATTTATTGGGCGGAAAATTAAAACTATTCAGAATTTTTTCACTTCGTTAAAAATCGTTTGCAACTATTCCTCGTTCCTAAAGGAAGAATATAACAGTGATTAAAAGATTTAGAAACCTTGTAGATTTCTTCATCTAAATTCTACCCCAACACTACCCTAACCTATATTACACCCTAAGAACTTCTTTTAATCGCGATGTTGTTATATAAAAAGAATTTGCCATCAACTCCGCAAAGTCTTCTATAACAATCTAAGTCTATTCATTCCAATGATATTATCAATGAATTTATATTTTCCTGTATAATGATGTAAATAATAAGTTCTGACATGGTCAGATAGAGCACGCCAAAGAAAAAAAATAGATAGAATTACAAATTAATTTGTATAAAAACGAGTTAAGTAAAATTTAATATTCTCTCGGATGAAAAAATTACCAATAGTTGAAATCGATTTTAAAGAAGCCAAGGCTTTAGCTGACAAAGTTTCTATATTTCAAGACTTAAGTTTTGTCATTGATGTCTTAAAAAAACTGGCAAAAATTACAAAAGAAAAAAGTCAAAATAATAACGATCACGTCTTGCTTTTGCGCGCTCTGTGGTCGTCCGCACTAATAGCCTACGTCAGGTGTTTCTCCACAGGAAAAAGACTTGGATTAACTAAAGATATTTACAAAGATTTAAAGGGCGAACCGATTAAAACACACGAATATTATAGAGATTTGAGGGACAAGCATATTGCTCACTCAGTTAATCCTTTCGAGCAGATTAAGGTAGGTGCGATTTTATCAAATGAACAGAACGATAAAAAAGAAGTTCTAGGTATTACTGAACTGAGCCAGTCACTACTTGTTCCTGATATAGACGGCATTCAAACTTTAAGCAAGCTAGCAATTTTTGCCCGGAAAATGATCATTGACGAAATCAAACAGAGTAGAGAGATAGTAGCTAAAATAGCCAAAAATATACCCACGGAGGATTTATATAGAGGTAGAAAGCTCAGACTTGTTACCCCAGGCCCTGAAGATACTAAAAAACCAAGAGAATATTAAACTTCTCCGTTCGTCCCGCTCACGTCGACCACGTTACGCTCTGTAGGCCACCTAACGCAGCATATACGAGTTATTTCATTTCTCTCATTCGCTCAAAATAGCTGGAATATGATAAAATTTAGTTGTATCCATCTATCTTCGGATATGCTGAAACGTTAGGAGCATTTGGTTCCATACCCAGATGCCCCGCACTTATTTATTTTGGTACAAATATATGGATAAGAAAAAGCTTGAAGAATTAGAACTCCTGAGAAAAGTTTATCCTGAAAATGAATACAAAATTATCAAAGAAAATGAAAAACCCGATTTTGTGTTGTTGGATAAAAAAAATAATCTCTTTGGTGTCGAGGTGACAAAATATTTTGATACACCAACTAGTGGTAGATTTAAAAATATCCCAAATTATACAAATAAACTAATTAATAATGGATTTATCCATAAGCAAGACATTAACTTATTAAAAGTTGGTGAATTAGTAATAGTCGACGACAATGGAAAAGAGATTTCCTCTCCTGATAAAGGAGTATTAAGAGAGCTACCTCAATTGATTGAACGCATAAATGCTTTAAAAAAAATAGTGACAGAAAAAAATAAAAAATATAACCAACAATATGATAAATCCATACCAATAGATTTATTAATCTACGATAGTGGTGATTTAACTGCTGGTTTTGAAATACAAAGAGATCAAATATTGAGTTACCTAAATAAACAAGAAAAAGCAAATACTCTTATTTCACCATTTAGAAAAATAATTCTGTTAATAAAAGAATTTAATAAAAATATTATTAGTATAAAACTAAAATCAACATAGCTTATTATTAATTATAATGATAGAAAGGTTCCAGACCCACCTGCTCCGCCTATTTTTTCTCAACTACACAAAGAAGACTTAATCCAAATCCAAGATTAATATTATGTTCTACATATTTTAACCACAAGTTAATTAAGTATTGAATTGTTTTTTTAAGAACACCTTTCTTTTTACTTGTTCTTAATTCACTGCTTATTCTTTTATTCAATATCTTTTCAAAAATTAGATAAGGAAAAAAACCCAACATATTCCAATACCTGATTTTAATAATCTTGTAACCTGCTTTTTCTAACTTTGATTTTAACTGGTTTTTTGAATATCTTCTGTAATGGCCGATGTTTTT
>Ga0075122_10002206_pt1 | contig 13035 bp, 12 predicted proteins | sample AntAceMetag02UKB_FD_69790 | JGI IMG/M metagenome (GOLD analysis project Ga0075122, IMG submission 69790) | Saline lake microbial communities from Ace Lake, Antarctica - Antarctic Ace Lake Metagenome 02UKB | ecosystem: Environmental > Aquatic > Non-marine Saline and Alkaline > Saline | place... | reverse complement strand
AAAGATTTATATACGTAGATTAACTAATTCGGTTATGGCATCAAAAAAGAAAAAGGGGAACTTGCGTTCGCAATTTGTTTTTAAAAATAATATTTTATTAAAGCCTAAACGCTCAGCTCCTGTCAAGAATAAAGATAAAGAATCAAAAAAGAAAAAGGTAAACTCGGTTTCTGGGTTTACTAAATCAAAGAAGACAATTTTGTCAAAATCAAAAACCTCGCAACAGTCCATAGGAATGTCATTTGGAACTATTTTTTCAATAATTTTAATTATCTTTTTTGTAGTTATAGCATTTATCGTAATTAAATATTTTTTAGGATTACAAAAATGCACCCAAATTGGAATTTTCTTAGATGATATCCAAAATGAAATTGATACTGCTTGGAATTCCGAAAAGTCAGAGTTTGCTTTTAATCCTTCACTTCCATCTAATTTAGAGTATGTCTGTTTTGCTAATCTCTCCAAATCATTAGATTATGAAGGTATCCTTGGAGAGATTTCTATGGATATTGGACTCTATGAGGGGACTGGTGCAAATTTATTTTTATATCCGACGATAAATGCTTGTGATATCCCTTATCATACAGTTAACCATATTGACCTTGATGAGATGATCGGAGCTCAAAATCCTTATTGTATTGAAATTAGTGAAGGCAAAGCATTACTGAATATTAAAAAAGATAGAGGAGAACGTCTTGTTAGAATTAGTTAATAGGTAAAATGAAAAATAAAAAAGCTATAGAGATGTCTTTTAATTGGTTATTCTCAATTATTGCAGGCATAGTTATCCTAAGTTTAGCCATTTATGGCGCAACCAAAGTTATTGATACTGGAACCCAAATTGTTTCTACAGAAAGTGCTGCCAAACTTACTGCATTTTTAGATCCTGCTCAATCAGGTATTGCTTATGGCCAGGTTTCTCCTCCAATTGAATTCAATAAAGAAGTGAGGCTTGAATTTTCATGTAATCTAGATGACAATCCTCCTTTTGGAAAACAATCATTAAGATTTGCAGAAGAAAGTTTTGGGAAGATAAGTGAGTTTAGTTATCCAATAGATATCGTGAATAATTATGTTTTTTCTGAAAATGTTTTAGAAGGAAAAAAGATTTATGTTTATTCAAAAAGTTTTAATCTTCCATTTAAGGTTGCAGATATGATCCTATTAAGTACTGAACAATACTGTTTTGTAAATGCTCCTAGGTTTGTTGAAAATGATTTAGAAAATTTAAAGAATGTGAATTTTACAAATGATATTGATGATTGTGGTGATATAAAATCTGTTTGCTTCCAGGGGACTGGATCTGGTTCTACTTCTGAATGTCATACTATTGTAAAAGACGGTAGTAATAAGAATCTATTTACCGTGGGTTCTGTTGAAAAAGATGGAGGCAGTGTTTATTATTATGATAATTTAATTTATCCTGCGATTATGTCTTCTGAAGAAAATTATGAATGTAACCTAAAAAGATTAATGAATAAATTTATTGTTGTTTCGAACTTATATCTTGATAAAATATCAATTTTAGAAAAAAATGGATGTGGCTCTACTGTTGCAGGCAGACTAAACGAAATGATTAGTGCTGCAAATAGTTTTGAAGATTCTTTAGATTTAGAGTCTAGGAAGCTCGTTTCTAAAGCGAAAGAAGTTGAAAGAGAAAATCCCAAAACTGCATGTAAATTATATGATATTTAAATAATATTTAAACAAAAAAAAATGAAAAACAAACGAGGACAACTAAAAATTCAGGAAATGGCGTTTATGCTTGTAGCTGTTTTTTTATTTTTTGTATTGGCTGGCTTGTTTTTTATGGCGGTTTTATCTTCGGGAATTCAAAAAAGTGCAGTAGATATAGAAATGAAAAAAGCCTCAGGAGTTATTGCTAATTTAGCGGGAAGTGCAGAATTTAGTTGTGGAAAACCTAACTGTGTTGATGGGGATAAATTAGTAGGAATGGCAAGAAATGATGATTATAGATTTTTCTGGCCAACATTTGAAAGTTTAAGTATTATTCGAGAGAGTGGAATTGGTAAATCGACAGGTTTAATTGAATGTAATATTGCGACATATCCTAATTGTGATGAATATGTTATATTTGATCGAGGGGGTAATAAAACAACTACTTCAAGTTTTATTGCATTATGTAGGTTAGAAAAAGAAAATGGAATTAAATATGAAAAATGTGAAATGGCTAAATTAGAAATTGGGGTGAGTAAGGATGAAATCTGACAAACAAGCTAACTCGCGTCCATGCTTTGGAATTAAAAACAATATTCTGTCAAAACCAAAAACTTCTCAACAAGAAATAGTAGGATTTGTTTTAATTATTTTATTAGTAATTATAATTGGCTTAATTTTCTTAAGATTTAGTCTCGACAAAGGGGAAACCCAGAAGAGAACTAGTTCAGAGATTTCTGATTTTTTACAAGCAAGTATGTATTATACTAGTGATTGCGCGATTAATAATATCCCGAATTATGAGAATTTTGGGGGATTAATTAAGAAATGTTATGAAAGTAATTCAACAGATTGTTTGGATAATACTCCTGTTTGTGAATCCTTAAACACTACATTAAATAATATAATTATAAATAATCTTGAAATCGGATATAGGAATAAGGCTTATCGATTAGATATGTATTTTAAATATAAAAATTCAACTAACCCTACCGAGGCAATGCTTAATCTAAGTCAGGGCATTTTTGCTAATTGTAGTGCAGTTATTGGTTCAAGTTATTCTCTTCCTTATGTCACTGGAATTAAAATGGGTAATATTTGGATGGAATTAGATGTTTGTAAGGCATAATATATTTTATAGAATATATTTGTTTAAAAATAAAACTAGGTTTTTTATATTATGAAAAAATATGTGATAACTTCCGAAAGTGTGACAGAAGGGCATCCAGATAAAGTATGTGATAAGATTAGTGATTCCATACTTGACAATCTTCTTGCTCAAGATCCTGATTCAAGAGTCGCTGTTGAAACAATGGTTACAACGGGGAGTGTTCATATTTCTGGAGAAGTGACTACACGGGGATTTTTAGATGCTCAAAGAATTGCTAGACAAACATTAAAGGAAATAGGTTATACTAATCCTGCTTTTGGGATGGATGCTGATGACGCAGGGGTTTGGGTAAGTATTCATGAACAGAGTGCAGATATCTCGCAGGGAGTTAGTGCAGGGCTAGGAGATGATAAAGAACAGGGGGCAGGTGATCAAGGGATGATGTATGGTTATGCCTCTAATGAAACTCCTGAGTTAATGCCATTACCAATAATATTATCTCATAAATTAACAAAAAGATTAGCAGAAGTAAGAAAAACTAATTTGATAAAAGGATTAGGTCCTGATGGAAAATCTCAAGTTTCTGTTGAATATGAAGATGATAAACCCAAAAGAATAAGTGCAGTTGTAATTGCTCAACAACATTTAGCAGAAGTTTCTGAAGATAATTTAAGAAGTGAAATTCTCGGAAAAGTAATAGTCCCTATTTGTAGGGAGTGGTTAGATGAGAATACTCAGATTCATATTAATGCCACGGGAAAGTTTGTTATAGGAGGTCCTGAAGGAGATACTGGACTAACTGGACGAAAGATTATTGTAGATACTTATGGGGGAGTTGGAAGACATGGTGGTGGAGCATTTTCAGGTAAAGATCCTTCAAAAGTAGATAGAAGTGGGGCTTATGCTGCAAGATATGTTGCTAAAAATATTGTTGCCGCAGGATTAGCAGATAAGTGTGAAGTCCAATTAAGCTATGCCATAGGGGTTTCTAAACCGACTTCAATAAATATTGAATGTTTTGGAACAAATAATATTCCTGAAGAAAAAATCTCTGAATTAGTTAGTGAAAATTTTGATCTAAGACCCAGGGGAATTATTGAGGGATTAAATCTTAAGAGACCTATTTATAAAAAAACAGCTGCTTATGGGCATTTTGGAAGAACTGATGAAGATTTTACATGGGAAAGAACAGATAAAGTGGATGTATTGAAAAAAGGGTTAGATAGCCAGGAAAAAGTGATTGAGTCTAATGAAATGGATAATTTTGCAAAAGATTAATTTTAAATATCAATATGAATCGTAATCCTATCTACATCTATAACAGGCCTTAAACGCTCTCTGCCTTGCTTATGAGAAGAAATAAGTTCTATGAAGCCAAACCTTTCTAAAAGTTTAATATCTGCCCTTACTGCCTTAAAGTCTCTTCCAACGAGTTTTGCTAATTGATAAATTGAGCCCGGTTTCTTGGTTTTAATAACATGGATTAATCTCGCCCTTTCATTGCTTAATAATTGTCTTAAATTGGCTACTTCTGCATTTATATTCTTCTTTCCCTTAAATTTATGAAAGATTGTTGAGAATGTTCCCCCTTTCCCTGCTAAAGAGATATATTTTATCTTGGTTTCTTTTGCCATTTGATTTTGTTTTGGAAATTTTTAATTTATCCGAAGATAAAATTAATTTATATTTTAATATATAATGCATACTATATAAATTTATCCACATACCTATAGAATATATTTTATGGATACTGGTTTTTTATTACAATATATGTTAAACAATATGGACCATCTATATAATAATGAAAATAATCTATTTTTTAGATTATCTAGAAATGTGTAATAATATTCAAGTGACACCAAAACCTTTATAAATAACTATCTAAAATCTTATATAAAAAGTGGGATTAGAGAGGTGTAGTGCAGAAACCTTTTTAAATGAAATAAAATAATTTATATTGTTACTTATGAAAATAAGTGATATAAACTGGCCAGTTAAAACAGTATATTCTAATAGAGATTACAGAAACAAAAGTCTACAATAACTGCCCTATAAGTTATTGAAGATATAATAGTTACATATTGTTGAAAGGAGGTTAATAAAAAATAAAAATGAAATTTAATTTTAGAAAAATAGCATCTGTTGTTACAAGTGCTGTAATGTTATCTAGTACAGCAGGTTTTGCTGCTGCTGCAACTTATCCTGCTCCCTACGTAAGTAGTGGATCAGAAAATAGTGCAGTTGTTGTTGGAAGTAGTGCTTCTGTTGCCGCAAGCGACTGGGCTGCTGCTGTAACAATACAAGAGAGCTTAAACGCATATGTAACAACAGGAGACGGATCAGGAACAAGTGTTACTGGTACCGCATGGCAAGTTGAAACTAGTTCTGATAGTTTGGAATTAGGTGAATCTATCTATGACGTTGAAACTTATATTGGAAGTGATGAATTACCAATCTTAGCTGACATTACAATGTCTAATGAGAAAGGTACTGCTAAATATGAACAATTCTTATATTTCGAAGATACAACTTCTTCAATGGTAACTTACCAAGAAGATGATGATGAGAATGTAGGATTATTCTTTAAAGTACAAAGTGGTGAAACTATTGCAAGATATGTAATGGATTTTACAACAAATCTTGAATCAGACATCACTGCTACTGGAAGCCTTGAAGATATTAAGGATGAAGACATCACAATTTTAGGTAAAACATATGCCGTTACTACCGCAACAAATGGTAGTTCAGGTGTAGAACTTACTTTAATGAGTGGTTCTTCAAAAGCAACTGTTACAAACGATGCAGAATCTACAATCGGAGGACGAGCTGTTAGCGTAATGGTTTCGGCTACAAATGAAGCTCAATTCACTGTAGACGGATCAACAACTAACAAACTTGCCGAAGGAGATACATATAGAATGGATGACGGAAGTTATCTTGGAGTTTCAGATATTACATATCAAAACTTTGCAGGTGGTTTAATGCAAGCTACTATTTATCTTGGAGCAGACAAACTTGAAATTAAGAATGGTACAAGTGTAAGTGTAAATGCTGAATCAATTGGTGAAGCAAATGCAATTATTACTCATGCTGAATCTGGTGGAGATATCTCTATTTCAGAAATCTCAATTAATATGACTGCTGAAGATGATCTATATGCTGCTGAAGATGGTAAGCTAAGTGAAGCTACTAATTTAGATGAACCTGAAGTTTTAATAGGCCAAAATTGGGATATTGAATTTAAAGGTTTAGATACTGTAGAATACGAAACAGTTGATTTGAGAAAATCAACTGATAGTAAAATCAAATTAGACTTTGAAAATTACAATGGAAACGAAATCAGCCTTCCTTTAATTTACACTAACGTTAGTGGTATTTATGGAGGAGAAAGGGCAGGTTATTCTTTAGTTTTAAATGCAACTAATAGTATAACTAAGAATGATTACTTTATTGTAAATACAGCTAATCCATTATCAGTAGGAAATGACGCAAGAACTTTTGTTATTCAGTATAAAGGAGCTGATAAAGTATCTGACACAAACCCGAAAATGAAATTTACTGTTTTAGGTGTTGGTGATAAGGAAGAAACTTTATCTAGTGTAGGTGTTTCATCTATGAAATTAGGTGGAAATACATTTGCCTTTGTAAATACTTCAACTGGAACTGCGGATGATTTTTCAATAAAATTAACAAGCACTGGTTATTCTACGGGAACAGATACAACCGGAGCTTTGTCTGCTTATGCTAGAACCAAATATAATGGTTTAATTAACATAACAGACCTTAATTCAAATGCTACTGCTGTTGCAGGTTATGCATCGAATTGGGTAGTTAGTTTAAAGGAAGATGATACTGATAGAGACGGAGATGATTTACCAGTAACTACCGCAATTACTGATTTCTCTTTCACTTATTCTAATAATAGTGATGGTGAATTCGGTACAAGTGTTACAACAAGTACTAATGGTACTTCTTGGACTTCAGATCCTAGTGATAATACGAAATCTACTTACGTAACAAATCATGGTACAATGATTGATTATGATAATCCATCATCTGCACCTTCGAGCATTACTGTGAAGATACCCGAATCTGCTGTTACTCCATTAATTTATGTGAGTTCAGGAGAAATTAGTATTACACCTGGAGCTGCTGGAGCTGGTGCGCAAGTTGCTATTGTAAATGATAATGAAGCAAGTTCATTAACTGATAAGAATTTAATTGTTGTTGGTGGAAGCTGTATTAATACTGTTGCTGCTGAGTTATTAGGAAGTACAACACCATTATGTGGTGCTGATTTCACTGATGCTACTGGTGTAAATGCTGGTGGTTATGTGATTCAAGTATTTGCTAATCCTTACTCAATTGCTGATAGTGGAAACGTAGCTATGCTTGTAGCTGGTTACGAAGCTGCTCAAACAACAAGTGCTGCTAATGATGTTGTAGATGGTTTTGATGACGCTGATGTTATTGGAACTAAAGTAACATCGCCAGTAGTAGGAACTGCTTAAGGTTACAAATTTTTCTTTTTTTCTTTTTTTTTCTTTTTTTTTGAGTTTTAGTGTTAACTTTCTTCAAAAGAAAGTGAGATTATTATCTGTGTGTTTATTCGGTTTAACGATTAAAAATAGAAAGATTTTATTTGGGAAGTGAGAGTTTTAAAATATTTTAATTCCAAACAAGAATGTTTAAAAATAGGTTTTTCTAATTATTTAGATGAGAAGTATAATAAATAAAGGAAAACCTAATAGAGGCAATCAATTAATCTTAGGATTGGCTTTAGTTGTTTTAATGATATTTAGTACTGTGGGCTTTGCTTTTGGAAACAGAGATTCTGAGAATATTGAAAAGACAGAATATAATGATATTGAGTTTATTCAAGATAATTCTGGAAGTTGGGAGTTTATGATTGATGGAAATCAATTTTTAACAGAGTATAATCCTGAAGAGGTTAAGGAGATTAATATTCCCGGATTTTTTACTCTAAACCAATATATTGATAAACCCCTTTACGTTATTGGAGAATATCAATCAGCTAATTATGAAATAGCTAGGAATATTGAAAGATTCACATTGAGAACCCGGCCTGCATGTTTAGATAATAATTGCGAACAAGATTACCCTATAAAAAATTGTAGTATAGATAATATCATTTCTATTCAAGAACCCGAGGAAGGAGAAGTTGAGACTATTTATCTGGAGGATAAATGTTTTTTTATCGTCGCTGATATTCAAAATCATACCAGATATATTGATGCATTTTTATTTAAAATTCTTGGTGTAAATTGAATACAGACAAGTTTAAAAACTAAATTTGGGTTAATGAAATATGGCTAAAAAGAAAGTTAAAAAAACAAATAAAAAAATAGAAGAAGAGAGAGAAACAAAAAAAGATCAACTTTCTGAAGAAAATACTGAAGAAGATAAGGAAAGTGGAAAAATAGTAGAAAAATCTATTGAGACATCGCATTCGAATCAATTAAAATGGGCCGTAGGAATAATGATTGGAATTCTGGCAATTATCATGATTTTTTATGGTTGGAAATATATGGAAAGTCAATATGACTATATGAATCTTGAATTTCAAAAAACTCAACTAGGAGATGTTATATTCCATTCAACAAGGATCCCAGTTACTGATCAAAACAATCAGATAACTGGAAGTTATTCCATAAATTTTAGAAATGATCCTAGGGATCTTGAAGATATCCTAGTACCTGCAAGTCCTCCTGCATTCATAACAGATAAAACAGTGTATGTTTCAATTGACCCTGAGATGGAAGCTTGTGAGATGAATAGTATTGCTATTGTAACATTATCATCATTTTTAAGAGACTTTGCTTCTCTTGATGTAGAGGCTGCAATATCTGATTCAGAGTATGCTGAAGCTAATGGATTCCCCTATGCAACTTGTGATAATAATTTAGAGAATACTGTTATAAGCATGAAAAGCGGAAATGAAACTAAAATTCAAAAAACCGGGGCTCATTGTTATGAACTAACTTATGCAAATTGTGAAATTATGGATGTAAGCGAAAAGTTTATTATTGAAGTTATTAGAGAATATATGAGTTATTTTAAACGAGTCTAATAATTTAGTTAAGGGGTTAAATTTACATGAAACAAAAAATTTTAATATTTCTTAAGGGAATTTTAATGGGAATATGTGATTTAATCCCTGGAATTTCTGGAGGAACAATTGCATTTATTACTGGAATTTATGAAAGATTAATAAATGCCGTAAAAGCATTTTCACCTAAACTAATCTTTGGGTCAAAAAAGGATATTAAAAAATTAGACTTAGGGTTTTTGATAATATTATTCTTGGGGATTGGAACTGCATTATTTTTAGGTTCAGGTATCATTAAGTATTTATTAGAAACCTATCCTGGTTATACTTTCGCATTTTTTGTAGGATTAATACTAGCTTCATCTAAAATAATTTTTACACATATTAAAAATCATAAATTAAAAAACAGATTATTCGCGCTATTTGGCCTTTTAGTTGGAATTTTTCTTGCATTTATTGTTCCTGCAAATACAACTCCGACTTGTTTTTATATATTTCTTGGAGGCTTTGTGGCTATAAGTGCTATGTTTTTACCCGGAATTTCGGGGGCATTTATTTTATTAATTATGGGGTTGTATGAATTTATGATTAATGTCTTGCATGATATTTCTGGAAATATTAAATATTTTATTATATTTGTACTAGGTGCAATTTTTGGTGCATTTAGCATATCTAGAATAATCTCATTTTTATTTAAAAAAGATAAGTGTAAAACATTGTATTTTCTATTGGGATTAGTCATTGGGGCTTTAAGTATTCCTATAAAAAGGATTTTAGAAAGTATCTCTGAAGGAACCCTAAGTATACCCTTCAGTTTAATTTATATTTTATTAGGAATAATATTGGTTTCGGTTATTACAAGATATTCTAAGTGATTATTTTTGTTTAATGTTTTTAACTAATAATTTTACATCTGAATATACTGGAATTTCTTTTATGTCAAATAATTTTACTGTTAAAAACCAAATAGCTATAACAAAAATTGTACTTAATACATACCAGAACAATTTATGAACAATATCGAAATATTCTGAATTTTGAACAATAAGGAAAGTTAAAAATACTAATCTTAATGTATTAATTAAAAATAATATCGCAATTGAAAATAAAATAGATAATAACCTTTTTTTAAGCTTCATGGGTGTTGTAAGGTTTAAGGTTAATAATAAGATATAAGCTGAACCCGCCACACATGCTGGAATTATTTCTATTGCTGAAAAATTTACCATTATTCTTTCACAACTAATTACAGTAACATTATAAAAAAAATTTAAGATAAAGGCAATATAATACGTTGTTAATGGGGTTAAAAATTGATAAATAATAGGTAATGTGAAGACTAATCCTAATGCTATCAGGTACCTTAATGGAATAAAAAATATTTTGTTAGATTGTTTCATCCAATTATAAAAAGAAATCTATTTAAATAATTAAGCACAAGATTTATTATGGAAAAGAAGAGGTGGATTATTGGAATTCTCTTGATGATAGTATTAATCGGAGTTATTTATTTACTTGATATCCCTATTATCCAAGCAATTGAGTCTATGAGGATTCCTTGCTTAGACTATTTTTTTAGTGCGATATCTAGTTCAACAAATGTAATAATCATCATTTTAGTATTAGTACCCCTCTTATTATGGAATCAAAATAAAAAAGAATTTATATTACCCCTTTTTGTTTCTGCAGGACTATCATTTATAATAAATTCTATTCTAAAATATATTGTTGCGAGACCTAGGCCTTACGAAGGCGGTATTGTTTCTGCAGTTCCTATGGCAATAAGTTCTGCAAAAATTAATCTGTTTTCAAATATTTTTTCTTTCCCCTCATCTCATGCAATAGTAATTTTTTCTGTATTGCCCATACTCTTGAAAGAATTTAAAAAAATGAGATATATATTGTGGATCTTTGCCTGTTTAGTTGCTTTTTCCAGAGTTTATCTTGGAGTCCATTACATGTCTGATGTCGTTACAGGAGCATTAATTGGATACCTAATCGGAAACCTTATTTTATTGATTAAAGAAAAAACTAATTTATTAAGTATATAGTTAGAAAAATTAAATTAAATAAAAACAATTACATAACTGATGCTGGTCTTACAGCCATTCTTTTAATAACTGCAACTATTGCGATTATTAAAATTAAGTTAACAATAACTATTACATAAATAAACCAATTATCTTGTAAGTGGCTTAAAATAGCGTCTTGTGTAACTCCTTCTTCAATTGTAAATGCAACATCTTGTTCTGTTATAATACCATTAGATGATGTAGCTTTAATAGTAAATTCTTTATCTCCTTGTGCATCACTATCTAAATCAAGGTATATTGTAATTTCTTTTGAATCTCCTGCATTTAGATTAATTGTTTGAGGATCAATTGCAACTAAGCTTGACCATGCACTATTTCCAATTAAAGATATTGAATAAACTGAATCTAAATCTCCAGTGTTTGTAACTGTAGCTTTAATTATAACTTGTTTACCTGCAATTGCTTCAGGTGTTTCTGAATCAAGTTGAGCCGCAATAACTGCATTTTCAGTCTCGATTACACAATTTCCTTCAATTTTTAATCTTAAGATTTCTCGAGATTCTTTATCGTCTGAGTTTTCAAAGATATCGCTATCCTCATCATAAACTCCTAATTCTAAATCATAATTTCCTTCTAAAGTTCCTTTTGGAATTATAAAGTTATATGTTAAAGTTTTACTTTCTAAAGCATCAATATCTCCCATTTGAATTTGCTCGTTAATACCTAATTTGTTATTATAAATTCTTACGAAAACATCTTCTTGATCATCTTCACCAAGATTCCAAACCCTAGCTATTAATTCAACATCTGCATCACATATAACTGGATTTAATGAAATTGTAACATCTTCAAGAATTACAAAATTATCCATCATTATTGAAATTGGAATTACTTCTTCTAATGCAATTTCACTATAATCTGAATCATCGCTATAAACCTTAATAAATAAGGCGTAACTATCTGAACCCTCATTTAAATCATTAGGATCTAATTGAAATGTGATAGTAACTGTTTCTTCTTTATCTTCTTTAAGTTTAAAATCGTCTTCTTCCTCTTCCATTATACATTCTGCTTCATCATAATCATATAAGCACCATTCAACTACAATATCATCAATTGTATCGCTTGCATCATTTTCTACTTCAACTTCAATTTGAATTTCATCTAAAGGATACCACTCATCGTCTTCTTCTCCATATCCTGCTTTATTTTGAACATCTACATCTTTATCTAAATCTCCATTATCATTAACTCCATCCTTTGAATAAGAGTTATAGAAATTAATTCCTAAAGTATTTTCTTCTGAATCAGTTGCATTAGATGCATTAATTGAAATTGTTGAAATTAACATTTCACCTAATGAAATGTCTTCAAAGTCAAAACCTGTATCAGGATTTAAAGTATATGTGATTATTGCTTCTCCATCTGCTGCAATAGTAGCAGGAACAGAACTAATTGAAAAAACTAATTCTTTATTATTATCATCCTTAATTATAACATCAGTAGTATCAATTGTTAAATCTAATACTTCTGCAACATTATTATTGATTGTGAAAGTTGAATCAAAATCTGTTTTAGTTAAAGTATCTCCAGAAGTAACTGTAATAAAATCAGCTGCACTAACAAGTGCTAGTGATAAAAATGCAGTCATTAAAATAAGTGTTAATAATTTCGATTTCATTGTGTTACAATTTTTGAGTTATAACACCTTTATAAAGTTTGCCATCTTAAAAAATATATTTTTTTTATAATAAAAATTTAAGATTTTTCTAAAATATCGACGGTAATTGTAAAATAAAAACATTTATAATAGATTGTAGTTATTATTTAATGTGGTGTAAGGGGGTAAAAAAGTGGTTAAAAAAACAAAAAAACAAAGCAATATACTTGGTGCTTGGGCCTTTTTAGTGGGAGTAGTTTTAGCAATTATAATTGGCTTTTTCGCAAGTTCAATAGGCTCTAGTACTTATAGAGGAATCCTTGTTGCATTAGTAATAATCGGTATAATAATTGGATTATTAAATGTAAAAGCTAAAGAAAGTTCTAAATTCCTATTTGCTGCATTGGCATTAGTGATTGTGGGCTATACTGGGGGAACAGTGGTTTTAACAGTAATACCTAGACTTTCGGAATTCTTTAGTGCT
>Ga0075122_10002204_pt1 | contig 13047 bp, 11 predicted proteins | sample AntAceMetag02UKB_FD_69790 | JGI IMG/M metagenome (GOLD analysis project Ga0075122, IMG submission 69790) | Saline lake microbial communities from Ace Lake, Antarctica - Antarctic Ace Lake Metagenome 02UKB | ecosystem: Environmental > Aquatic > Non-marine Saline and Alkaline > Saline | place... | reverse complement strand
ACGGACTGATTGTATCAATATTGATTCTCCCATAAAGGAAATAGCTAAATGAGATTTTATCTTATCAGTGACAATGTGGATACTCAAAAAGGAATGCGCCTTGCAGGAATTGAAGGCGTAGTTGTTCATGGATATGATGAGCTGGTCAACACACTTGATGTATGCCTTGCTGATGATACTCTTGGTATTACTTTAATTACCGAAAAATTTGCTCAGCTTATTCCCGAACGTTTGGATGAGATGAGGCGACTTGGTCATCTACCGCTTATTGTAGTAGTACCAGACAGACATGGAACACGACGGGAACATGATTTTATAACTAAGTATGTAAGAGACGCTATCGGCGTTAAGATATGAGGCGATTGAATGGATAATACTAATCAAAATTATTCCGTAAATGAAAAATTAAGAAGCTTTACAGAAATGGCTCTTAGAGAAGCATATAAGAAAAAGACTGAAATTATAGAAAATACGGAAAAAGAAATAAGCGAAACCTTGAAGAACAAAGAAATCGATCTTTTAGAAGAGGCTTATCGCTCAATGCAGACGGGAACCCGGCAAAATCGCCGTGAATTGAATGAGTCAGTATCTATCGCCTTGGTTGATGGTAAAAGGAAAATGTTCGATAAAAGAAGGGAAATTATTGAAGATGTTTTCAGACAGGTAAAAGCCCGACTTGAAAAATACAGAATGACGACAGAATATCCAATAAGAATAATGAATGATATTATTGAGTGTTTTGGCATAATCGGTGACAGTCATTATGAAATAGAAGTTAATGAAGAAGAACAGGATTTATTTAAAAAGCTTATAACTGAGGCAGGTATGCCGGTTGATATAAAGGTCAGTGACGAAAACATTGGGGGCGGCTTTATTATGAATGGTATTACAAAGAGAGTCAGACTGGATTGCTCTTTCAATACCGCAGAACATGAAGTTCGCGAAAAATTTCTCGAAATGACCAGAATACCTATAGAAGACGGAGATTTACTGGATGACCAATAAAGCAGAAACAAAAGGATATATAAGTGGGATAAGCGGACCGGTTGTGTTTGTTAAAGGCAATCCGGCCCTTAAAATGTTGGAAATGGTTTTAGTTGGGAATAACAGGCTTATTGGGGAAGTTATTTCAATTGAAAAAGAAAAAGCAATTGTTCAGGTTTATGAAACAACTTCGGGATTAAAAATAGGTGAGCCCGTAACATCATCCGGAAGTCCACTATCGGTAACGCTTGGACCAGGGATACTGGGTGAGATTTTCGATGGAATCCAACGACCATTAAAAAAGATAGAGGAAATCAGCGGATCATCAATAAAGAAGGGTCTTGATATAAAAACAATTGATGATGAGAAGAATTGGAATATAAGGCTTCTTATAAAAGATGGAGATAAAGCCAATGGTGGACAGATAATAGCTGAACTCCAGGAGACGCCGGCGTTAGTACATAAAATAATGGTTCCACCCGGAGTTAACGGAATATTTAAAAACGTGTGCTCTGACGGAGAGTATACTATTTTAGACGTGTTGGCCCTTGTAGAGACCGAAAAGGGAAAAGAAATTGAAATTACGATGACTCATAAATGGCCGGTAAAAAAGCCGCGACCTTTTAATAAACGTCGTCCCATACACATGCCGCTTATTACGGGGCAACGCGTAATAGATATGCTGTTCCCAATGGCAAAAGGCGGCACGGCTGCAATCCCCGGTGGATTCGGAACCGGTAAAACCATGACACAGCACCAACTTGCCAAATGGTCTGATGCAGATATAGTTGTTTATATCGGCTGCGGAGAGCGAGGCAACGAAATAGCTGATGTTCTGGAAAGTTTCCCAAAATTAAAAGATCCTAAAACCGGAAAATCTCTTATGAACAGAACCGTATTAATAGCCAATACTTCAAATATGCCTGTTGCGGCCAGGGAGGCATCTATATACACCGGTATTACCATTGCAGAATACTATAGAGATATGGGATACCATGTCGCATTAATGGCTGATTCAACATCTAGATGGGCAGAGGCTCTCAGAGAAATATCAGGACGTCTTGAAGAAATGCCTGCTGAAGAAGGATATCCCGCATATCTGCCATCACGTCTTTCCCAGTTTTATGAACGTGCCGGTTATGTTGACACTCTTGGTGGATCGGAAGGGTCTATATCAATTATTGGTGCAGTATCTCCACAGAGTAATGACTTTTCTGAACCGGTTACTCAAAACACCAAGCGTTTTACCAGATGTTTCTGGGCGCTAGATAAAAATCTTGCATATTCACGTCATTATCCTGCAATCAACTGGACGGAAAGTTATAGTGAATATATCGATGAATTGGCAAATTGGTTTGAAGAAAATACAGACAGGTATTATTCTGCAAAAAGAACAGAGATTCTCAGACTATTACAGGAAGAAAGTCGCCTCATGGAAATTGTTAAACTGATTGGTCAGGATGTATTACCTGATGGTCAGAAATTAACACTTGAAATGGCAAAAATAGTACGCCAGGGATTTTTACAGCAAAACGCTTTTCATGAAAATGACACCTTTGTACCCGTTGAAAAACAATACAGAATGATGAGTATAATTTTATACCTTTATGAAAAAGCGAAAAAGCTTGTAAGTGTGGGAATACCGGTTTCGGTATTGTCAGATACAGGTATTTTTAATGAACTGGTGCAAATGAAATACAACATACCAAATGATGACTTAACGGGATTTGACGCTCTGGAACGTAGGATTGATGAATTCTATAATGATTTAAGCATTGAATACAGTGGTGCAGATAGGAGAAACTCATAATGAGGTTGGAATATCTTGATTTACATGAAATAAAAGGCCCGTTGGTGGTTCTCAAAGGAATAAAGGACGCATCATACGAAGAAATGGTTGAGCTTACACTTAAGGGTGGAGAAAAACGTACCGGTAGAATAATACGCATGACGGAGGAACTTTGTGTTGTGCAGGTTTTTGAAGGAACGTCAGATATATCTCTTGAAAACACCCGCACATATCTTACGGGGCACACGCTGCAGCTGCCGTTGTCCAGTGAAATACTGGGGAGAATATTTGATGGTAAAGGGTCTCCTACTGATGGTCTGGGTGAAATATATCCAGATAAAAAAGAGGACATTAACGGACTTCCAATTAATCCTGTATCCAGAAAATATCCAAAGAATTTTATTCAAACCGGAATGTCATCAATTGATGGGCTGGCAACGCTTATAAGAGGGCAGAAACTGCCTATTTTTTCAGGAAGTGGACTTCCTCACAATGAGCTTGCAGTACAGATAGTTCGGCAGGCTAAAATTACTGACACAGACAATTCCAAATTTGCTATTGTATTTGCTGCTATTGGAGTAAAAAGCGATGTAGCAGATTATTTTACAAAGAGTTTTAAAGAAAGCGGAGTTCTTGAGAAAGTTGTTATGTTTCTTAATCTAGCGAATGATCCGGTAGTCGAAAGAATAACAACACCGCGGTGTGCTTTAACAGCCGCTGAGTATCTTGCGTTTGAAAAAGGCATGCATGTGCTTGTTGTTATGACCGATATGACTTCATATGCAGAGGCTTTAAGAGAAATTTCATCATCTATGGAAGAAATCCCCAGTAGAAAAGGGTTTCCCGGATATTTGTACAGCGATCTTGCATCTTTGTATGAACGCGCGGGTATAATTGAGGGAAAAACGGGCTCAATTACTCAGATCCCAATATTAACCATGCCGAACGATGATATCACCCACCCAGTACCGGATTTAACTGCATATATAACTGAGGGGCAGCTGGTTCTGGACAGAGACCTTACTCAAAGGGGGATATACCCTCCTGTAAGTATACTTATGTCTTTGTCTCGTCTTATGAAAGACAGTATCGGAGAGGGATTTACAAGAGAAGATCACCCCGGAATTGCCAATCAGCTTTTTGCCTCATATGCCCGTGTTCAGGAAGTACGCGCGCTTGCATCTGTTATAGGAGAAGATGAACTTAGTAAAACGGACAAGAAATTCATCCGGTTTGGAAAAGCATTTGAAGACAGATTTATAAAACAACTTCATGATGAAAACAGAGACATGGAAAAAACCCTTGATATGGGATGGGCATTGATATCCACTCTTCCTATAGCTGAACTTGACAGGCTTTCGCCGGAATTAATTGATAAGTACTATGATAAATCCGGAGGTGGAGGACTCTAGTGATAACAGGAATGTCTCCGACAAAAGGTAATCTTATAAAAGCAAAAAACACGCTGGCACTTTCAAGCCAGGGTTATGAGTTGTTGGATAAAAAAAGAAACATCCTGACTATGGAAATGATGTCACTTATAGATAAGGCCAAGTTGGTACAGTCACGTATTGATTCAACGTTTAAGGACGCATATTATGCTCTTCAGACCGCTAATATTACCCTTGGAATCAGCAATGTTGAGCAGCTGGGGTATACATTCCCAGAAGACGACTCTGTAGCAATAAGGTTTCGCAGCATAATGGGAGTTGAGCTTCCCATGGTAGATTTTGAGAAAAAGAAAATTGATCCTAAATATGGATTCTCCCGTACAAGCTCCGCCCTTGATGAAGCCTGTGAAAAATTCAATGAAGTTAAATCCCTGACAGCAGAACTAGCGGAAGTTGAAAATGCTGTTTACCGTTTGGCTGTTAATGTTATAAAAACTAAAAAGCGCGCAAACGCACTTAAAAATATAATTATTCCCAGATACAAAAAAATTGTAAAATATATTCAGGAATATCTTGAGGAAAAGGAACGCGAAGACTTTTCCCGCCTGAAAGTAATAAAAGCCCGCAAACAGTAAAATCAGCTTTGGTTATTCGCCCACTTGGTTTGCTAGCGAAACAAACTGACAAAAGACTTAATCACAAATAATACATTTAATATAAATTAGTAACCATATACTGCTGTAGTTCCTGCATCTTGATTCAGGTCAAGCAGTATTTGTTCAGCTCCTGCTTTTTTAGCACTCTCAATATAGTTGCTTATGTAGTCATCAATATCAATATTATCCATTTCTAATAAATATCTATACATGAAGGGACCAAAGGTTCTTTGAACACTCTTATAATTTGGATGGGGCAGGAACCATGAGTCAGAAAAAAGCATATTCTTATTTAGAAGGTCATTATATTCTTCAATACGTGTTTTCGATATTGCAAGATATTGCTCACTGAAGTAAGTGCTGGCAATTTCCACTCCGGCTGTATTTAGCATGTCATGGTTTATTCCCGTCAGCCATAGGTTTTTTTCATAAAAATCAGATCCCTGACCATCATCGGATTCATAATAATGATTAATTGTATTCCCATCAAGACTAAAATTCTTGTCTGGTAAACCAAAAGTTCCAAGTGCCATTCCGCTAATATCTGACAGGAATACATTTACAAAAGCATTTATAACAGAATCCGGAGAATCAGTGTTTGATGTTAAAACGAAACACTTTTGAGGTTTAAGTGCAATAACACTGCGCTCTTTAGAATAACGGAAAGAGTAAACACTTTCCCACTCTGAAGAATCAAAATCTGAACCGGTGAAATTTGAAAAATCATAGAAGTTACCAAATCTATCACTTTCCCTAAAACTCCAATCCTGACTAATATGTAGAATTCCTGCATCATTAAGTGCTTTTATATATATAAGGGAATCCTTCATGCCCGGTTTTAATACTGCATCTTCATAAGCGCTTGTCGTATAGTCAAAAGCAATAGAACAAGCAGTATAATTCGATAGATAACAATCATTTGCCAGGAAAATATCATTCAGCATACGAGCACCTGTGCGACGGTTAATGTTCATTCCATATTCATCCTGTTCCCCATTACCATTTGGGTCGTTAAATGCAAAAGCTTTTGAAACTTCAAAAAGTTCATCAAGAGTTTGGGGGATATTATAATCTAATACCTCTAACCAATCAGATTTTAAGTACCTCATGGCAATTCCCTCAGGACTGCTTACAGGTAGTGCCCATATTTGTCCATCGGCAAATTTAAATGCACTTTTCATGGATTCAGGTAAAGCATTAAAAGCAAGATTATTAGATAGAAATTCATCAAGGGGAAGTATAAGACCCTCGCTTTTCAAACTTCCCAGATTAGGAAAATCAGAAATATTAAGCTCTATTAAACCGGAAATTTCACCGTCTTTTATAGCCTGAGAATAATAAGTTGAAGTTGCGATTGCTGATTGATGAAGAGGGGATATATTATGTATGTTTAATGAAATACCATAATTTTCACTTATATATGTTTCCCATTCTTTCTGACCGCTGAAAGTCACAAAATTACCAACAGGTGGTCTATTTATATTTATGATAACTGACTCGGTAAGAGGGATTTCTGAAGAAATCCCATTTCCGAGTGAGTCTTTGGATTGCCCTGAACAAGACACACATACCGTGAAGAACAGGGATAATGATATTAAAATTAAAACTGCTTTTTTCATATTATGTTCCCTCCAATACTATAATATATATTGTAAGGCATAAGTTGATTTAATATAAGCAGTAAGTTCTATAACCTTCTGATTTTAGTTTCAATTGTCATATTGATGTATTTAAGCTGTTATACTTCTGACATAATCAATAAAATACTTAAAGTTTTCATATGGGACATCAGGTGGAACAGTGTGATCAAGCATTGGAATATATCCTCCATGGGATAACATAAACGGCACCTTTAAATCCAATTCTTTTTTCACAGCTTCTTTGTTTATTGCTAAAGTCTTTTTATCTAATCCACCGATTATTACAAAGGAATTTCCATATTCTTTTCGTAATTCAACGATATCCATGCCGGCCTGTACTTCAAAGGGGTAAAACCCATTTGCACCGCAGTCAAGATATATAGGAAGCATTTTTAAACAGTCACCATCAGTGTCAACCACTATACCGGGAATACCTTGTTGCTTCATGACAGTAATGATGTCCTTTAAATATGGAGCCATAAATTCATTAAAAGCAGACGGCGACACCAAGGGTCCATTTGAATAACAAATATCTTCCCATATCATAACGAAATCAGGAACAATGTCAGAGCAAACTTTTTTAATAAAACCAGTATAAAAAGTTTTCCAATGCTGCATCATTTCATGAATGAATTCCGGTTCATCAAACAAAGCATACATAAGTTCTTCATCTCCCATAAGATTTCGCAAATATCCAAAGGGACCTATAATATACATTCCAAGAACATAATCCCGGGAATTATATTCACTAACTAAATCCATCCAGTTTTCAGGAAAACGACCGGTACTTGAAAAATCTAAACGAGGTTTAATCTTTTTGATATAATCACTTCTTTTTTTAACAGGAAAATCTAAAAACTGTGGCATTGAAGTTTCAGGATTCTTCTTTCGCTCTTTCTTTGTTATTCCATATCTGTCGATTTTAGTGATATTAACACCATCATCATTAAGAGCGACCTCTTCAAACATTGGAAAGTAAGGATTACCTGTCCAGCCGCCCTTAAATGGGAGCCAGTTAATCTTATCCATACCAAAAAAGTCAGGAAATTTTACACCGACAGGCTTATTAAAACCTTCTGATTTCCAGCGCTGTATAGTTGCGCCCCAGGCACCGGGTGTTTCCCAGTAAAATGGTCTGTCTGTATTTTTAAACTCAAATGTAGCTAAAAAGCGTTCTCTGGAATTCATAATTACTTCCTTAAAATTTATATATGGTACATTTTACTCTATATACAAAGAATCAACAATTGTTACAACCTTTAAAGATAAAGTTATGGTAAAATTTTACTATCGGGGGGATAATATGAAAAGGCATTTTAATGATGACAGAGATAGGTTTTTTGATAACAGACTGGGTCTTTTCATTCATTGGGGAATCTATTCTGTAGGGGCATGGCACGAACAACATGGTTACAGAGCTGATATTCCACGCAGTGAATATGCTAAATATGCAGAAAAATTTAATCCGGTTGACTTTAATCCTGTTGAATGGCTGGATATGATTCAACAAAATGGATATGACTACATATGTTTTACCACAAAACACATTGATGGATTCTGTATGTTTGATACAAAGCTGACGGAATTTAATATAATGAATACGCCGTATGGACGTGACATTTTAAAAGAGCTTTCAGATGAGTGTCATAAAAGAAATTTTCCCCTTGCACTGTACTATTCCCCCATTGACAGGAATCATCCTGCTTATCCTCAATATGGAGGGGCTTATGAGAACAAACTTCAAGCACCCGAGGATAAACCGGATATGCAGACCTATACTAATTTTCTAAAAGGGCAGGTAGAAGAACTGTGTACTAATTACGGAAAAATTTATGCTTTTTGGTGGGATGGTGGGCATCATTTAAATAATGAAGACCCTTCAATAAATGCATTGGTTCGCAAACTACAACCCGGAATACTTATTAATAACAGAGGTTTCTCAGAAGGTGATTTTAGAACACCCGAGAGAGATTGGTATGAATATGTAGATAAAGATATAGCTTTTGAAACACCGACCGAGGCATGTCAATCCATAGGTACAGAAAGCTGGGGATACAGAGAAGATGAGGAATACTATAGCGTCAGATATCTTATGGAGAGCATGGATAAAATATTGGCCAAGGGAGGAAACTACTTATTAAATGCAGGCCCTATGTCAAACGGGAAATTTCCGGCTGAAGCAATACATATATTAGAAGAAATCGGTGATTGGTACAATCGGATAAAAGTAGCCATATATGATTCAGGCCCATTTGTGGGGAGTATAGATAACAAAGATATTTTACTAACAGTTAAAGAAAATAAATTATTTGTACATATTTATAAGTGCCCCAAGAGTTCTGTGGTTTGGCTGGGCCCACTTGATATATTGCCGATTTCGGCAAGACTTTTGAATAGCGGGAAGCTTGTGGAGGTAAAAGTTGAAGTAACCCCCTTGTTATTCAAGGAGGGTAAACCACTGCTGCGAATATCAAAGCTTCCGGTCAATGATTTTTCAAAAGAAATTATGGTAGTTGAACTGGAATTCGAAGATATAACAAAAGCCACAAAACAAATCGAATAATTATCTAAACATTTGATATACTATAGGTATCTGTAGAATAGGTTTTTTCAACAAATTCGAAGTGAGGTTAATTATGAGACTTAAATTTCTAAAGAGCAAAAAGGGGTTCACATTAGTTGAGATTCTGATGGTTTTAGTAATAATTGGCATTCTAATTGTAATTGCAGTACCAAAATTTATAAATATTGCCACAAAAGCCGAAGACGCGGTTTTAAAATATAATAGTACGTATATTGTAAAAGTTTTTGCTCTTAATATTTATAATTATAAAGCAGAAGAAAGATATTCTAGCAGTGCTACAGGTGGATTAAACAATTTTCTTGAAAAAGAGCTTGAAGGTTCTCAAGTGAACGGTAATAAAGACAGTATAAAAAATGCAATATCAGGAAGTGAAAAAATATTGCATAGTAATTCGCCCGTCAGTGGAACCGTTGCAGAAGGAAAAAACCCGGCAGTATTTATTACAGGTAATTCCGCTTATGAATATTATAATGGTGGAGGGTCAACAGTAAACCTAAGGGGGTCAATAGTTGCTTATTTTAAAGATTCAGAATCATATAATGTCCAGGTATACTTTATTGATAGAGATGGAGATAAATCTGAAATAATTGCAGATTTCGACTAATTTATGATAGGAAATCAAATATGAAAATAGTAATAACGGGCGGGACAAGAGGGATTGGCTTTGCATTGGCAAAACAATTCCTCTCATTGAATAACAGTGTAGTTATTTCGGGAACCAACATGGGGTCGGTTAACGAAGCGCTTGAAAATTTGAAGTCAGAAAGCGTATTTGGACATAATTGCCGAGTAGAAAATTATGATGAAGTTGAAGAGCTATACGCATTTGCCAAACAAAAAATGGGCGAGATAGATATCTGGATTAATAATGCCGGAATCAATCAGCCTAAGAAATTTTTTCATGAGATGAGTATTGAAGATTATAAAAAAGTAATTAATGTCGATATTGTAGGGCTTATGAATGGAACAAGTGTCGCTCTTATTGAAATGCAAAAACAAGGTCATGGGTTTATATATAATATGGAAGGACTTGGCAGCGACGGGAGAATTATGTCGGGATCTATAGTGTATGGGATGACAAAACGAGCTGTTCGTTACTTTACTCTTGGCGTCGCAAAAGAAAATGATAAGAGCGGGGTTAATATTGGAAGATTAAGCCCCGGTATGGTGCTCACGGACTTTTTGCTTAAAGGACTAGAAGAAGATACCCCTGAAAATGCTTCAACAAAAAAAGTTTTTAACATATTAGCAGATAAACCGGAAGTAGTTACAGCTTTTCTTAGTAAAAAAATTATGAAAAACAAAAAAAACAATGCATATATTGCATGGCTCACAACCCCGAAAATCATTTTCAGATTCTTATTTGCGTTTAGAAAAAAGAATAAATTTTTTAATATAAGCTAACCCAAAACTAATATTATATATCCGGAGAAGCATATGAAATACTTTTTAGATAAAGAATTAGACAATACATACCAATCAGCTGTAAGGGTAATTATATCCGCGCCTGTTATTGTGCGACCGGGAGAGAATTTTTCTGTTCGAATATCCCTGCTAAAAGCTAACGGATACCCCGATTTTGATTTCGAGGGAGAATTATTAGTTCTTGATGGCGCTGGCATTGAAGGGCTTCCTGAAAAAATCGGCTTCACAAAAAACATGGAAGCCAACCAGCAATTAAATAATATTCAAATTAAAAATGAAGGAATTTATAGGTTCCGCATAAAGAAAAATAATGAGAATTATTTTCCCTCAGGTAATTCAAATACAATTTGGTGTACTGCTGATTTTCCATACAAAGTATATTTTGGAGATTTACATGTGCATAGCGAAGTTGGAAAATGCGGCACGCCATTTATGCCTAAAAGCCCGGATTTTGGTTACTGGTATGCTAAGTATATAGCCGGGCATGATTTTTGCAGCATTACAGACCATGCTCATTCCTGTGATAAAGATGACTGGCAGATTATAAAAGATGCTACCAAAAAGTGGAATTCGCCGGGAGATTTTCTTTCTATTTTGGGTTATGAGGGAGATTATGATGGTGATGACGGTGGGCATTTTAATATATATTATGATGGAAATGATGGTGAAATGAGAAATTTCCAAATGAAAGCCGGTGGAAGTTTAAAAGAAATATTTGATTTTACTAAAAAGAATAATGCAATAGCAATATGCCATCATTCAGGACGAAATACCCGGGGCAGGGATTATTCGCAGAGTTATTTCGGAGGTAAAAAAGCAGAACCATGTGCCGAAGTAATTTCTCAGTGGGGGTCATCTGAAACAAAAAACAGCCAGCGGCCCATAAGAAAGTTCGGTCATCCTGATGACTGTCACTATTATGATTATGCCATAAGAAATGGATACAGACTGGGTGCTCTGGGCGGCAGCGATAATCACGCAACGGTTCCCGGAGGTTTTGTTCCGATGATATATCCTCAGATGGGCGGTAAAACACAGTTTGAATATCCGGGAGCAATAACTGCAGTTTTCGCAAAATCACTTTCAAGAAAAGATATTTTTGAAGCTATCCGTGAACGTAGATGTTTTGCCAGTGCTAACGACAGACTATTCATGTGGTTGTCACATGGCAATGGCGAAATGGGTGAAGAAGTAAAAACTGAAACTGATAAGGTTGATATTAAAATTATATCCGGTAATTCACCAATAAGAGAAGTTCATGTAATGAAAAACGGAGAATTATTTCAAAAATATGGCAGTTTTGGACGGGATGATGGCTTTGATGAAACTAAATATGTTTTTAACATAACACTTGATGAGGGCAGGCTCACAGAGGCAGTCAGTTATTATGTAAAAATAATACAATCAGATGGAGATATTGCAATTTCAAGCCCAATATGGCTTGATCCAATAAAGTAAAACAGGAGGAATTATGAAAGATGTAAGGTATGAAAAATTAGCAGACAATTTAATTAATTATTCGGTAAAACTCAAAAAGGGTGAGAAGATACTTATCGAATTCACTGGGAGTGAGAATGCACTTGTAAAGGAACTGATTAAGCAGGCATATGCTGTCGGAGGGCTGCCATTTGTAAAACATAGCGACAGTCAGTCCGGTTATTTAGTAATGAAAGACATAACAGAAGAACAACTGGAAATTTTAAACGAAAACCAATTGGACCTAATGAAAAAGATGGACTGTTATCTCTCAATAAGAGCCAGCGAAAACATATTTGAGTCAAGTATTATTCCGCAGGAAAAAATGAAACTTTATATGCAGATAATGAAACCAACCTTTGATGAACGAGTTAACAAAACAAGGTGGTGTGTGCTCAGATACCCAAATGACTCAATGGCACAATTAGCCGGTAAACCGACAGAAGCTTTTGAAGATTTTTATTTCGATGTATGTAACCTGGATTATTCGAAAATGTCAGAAGCAATGGATAGTTTGGTTAAGTTAATGAATGCGACAGATAAAGTTAGGCTTGTTGGTCCCGGAACAGACCTCTCTTTCTCAATAAAAAATATTCCTGCAATAAAATGCGACGGTGAAATGAATATTCCCGATGGGGAAGTGTTTACAGCCCCGGTTAAAGATAGTGTAAATGGAACAATTGCATTTAACGCTCCTGCTATGAGCGAGGGCGAGGCTCTTGAAAACATCAAATTCACATTTAAAAACGGCAAAATTGTTGAAGCAACTTCCAGTAATACTGAAAAAACAAATAAAAAGCTTGATACGGATGAGGGTGCCAGATATGTAGGCGAGTTTGCTATCGGTGTTAATCCTTATATTGTTTATCCAATGAAAGACACTTTGTTTGATGAGAAAATTGCAGGAAGCATTCATTTCACGCCGGGTCAATGTTATGAGGAAGCGCCAAATGGAAATGATTCCGCAATACATTGGGACCTTGTTATGATACAAACACCGGAATATGGTGGTGGCGAAATTTACTTTGATGATGTTCTAATTAGAAAAGACGGGCTATTTATAATCGATGAACTTAAGTGCTTGAACCCAGAAAACTTGAAA
>Ga0075122_10002202_pt1 | contig 13054 bp, 18 predicted proteins | sample AntAceMetag02UKB_FD_69790 | JGI IMG/M metagenome (GOLD analysis project Ga0075122, IMG submission 69790) | Saline lake microbial communities from Ace Lake, Antarctica - Antarctic Ace Lake Metagenome 02UKB | ecosystem: Environmental > Aquatic > Non-marine Saline and Alkaline > Saline | place... | reverse complement strand
TTCTCTACAATTCTTCTAAAACCTAATGAAGTATTATCCCAAAGAACCCAATAAGCCACAGTCCCAGAAGAAGTTAAATCAAACTCTGGATCGTCATCAATTCTTATATTATCTCCACCATCAAAAGAATAAGCTTTATTTGAAGCACCAAATCTATCTGTTGTTAGAGTTGCAGTTGAGGTAGTCCCATCATGAGAATTATAACTTTCATCATCTGCATTTCCATCAAACGGATAATATCCTACTGCCCGAACTTTCACTGTTCCATCATTACTTCCAATATTATCACTCACAGTTGTTCCAGTAGTTTCATTAAGTTTCCAGTGATTAACTAAATTAGGATCTGTTGTATCTCCTTGTGTTGAAGCAACATGAAAATAATCTGCATCATAGAAATCAGAATCAGTTTGGGAAACCCACCAGTTATAATCAATAGCTTCGCTTAACTTCCCCATAGCATTAAGCCTATTTGCATATTCATATCTAAGAGAAACATCTCCATAATCTGCTGCCCATAAACCAGAACTTGCAGTTGTTAAATCTGTTGTAGATGAAGTTAGAATTTCTTGTGCTACTGTTTGAGCAGACTCATTTGTATATTCAATTCTGTTATCCCCTGCTTTGATAAATTCCTTATCTAAAAGCAAACTCTCCATTCCAAATCCTTTAACTATACATTCGTAAGTAGAACCATATTCAATAGATTGAATTCTTCCTTTCAAAATCATCTTGCTTCCTGCAAAGAACATTACTTCTGCTTGGATTTTTAGATATGCTTTCTCCGCATCTTTAATATCATATATCTTAACTTCAAATTCACTAACTTGATTTTGTTTTTTCTTTACTTTAAAGTATTCAAAGTGGTCTAACCATCTCCAATTAGAACCATCATAAACACCAAAATTATCTTGATTAGGAGCATTGTATATTTTTACATTAAATGTTCTTGTTTCATCTATGTTTTCTGTAACCATTAGTCCTCATCCTCCACAAATCCACCAACTTCAATAGTGCAAGTTTCAGATGTTGTTGCAGTAATCCCTAAATTCCAATTAGCGTCATCATTTGCACTTATCTCATCTTCAGCATCTTGTAATAATGTTCCTGCCGGATTTTTTATTCTTATAAAATAATCTCCTTGATAATTAGAACTATTAGAAACCACAGTATCCACATAATAATCACTACCAGATATTGCCCCCTCACCGGGTTCTACACTCACAAAAGACATAGTAGGTAATGGAGGATAAGTGGCAAATTGAACATTATCAGTATCATCTTCACTCCAAATGTTTCCATTATTATCTGATGTCCATTTTCTTCCACCAGAATATCCACTATTTGTTGCAAATATTTGAAATAAAGTTCTATGAGGAAAATTTGAATCCCAATCACCATCTATTCCAGAGTTAGTATTTGAAACTTCGGGTAACCATGCGCCATTAGTATTACCTAAAACCCTTACATAATTTGAAGCATCACCTGCCGGAACTCTCCAAACTATTGCCCTTGGACTATATGTTGCATAATAGGATGTAGGTAATTCAAAATCTACCCATTCACCAGATGTTCCAGTGGTTATTGAATTCATACTTGTTGTAGCAACAGTAGATAAGTCTGAACTTGTTGGAACTATTCCCACTCCTCCTACGAAAGCAGTTCTTCTAAAAGAAAGTTCCATATTTCCAGGAGAACCAACCCTATAACATTTTAGTCTAACCATCCGATTATAAAAAGCCCCCTCGGCAGTAGGTAGATACTGTGTTTGTCCCCCCCAAATTGCACCATAAATTTGAGAACTTGTATTTGATGCTGAGGTATTATCTGCAACTGTAATATCCTCTGAAAAATCAGTATAATTTAAAATGAAATCGTTTCCAGGTGTTGCGTCTGGGGCTTTCAAAACAATATGATAAACTGAACCATTTGTCAAAGTAGGTGTTGAAGACATAGTAAATGTAACATAATCACTTGAAGTAGAAATTGAACTTGCCAATACTGAACCACTACATAAATCTACATTACTGGGTTTTCCACCACTCCCAGTAGCTTGAATAGATGCAACTACATTTCCGGTTGGAGAACCTCTCTTATATCCTTTAACTCGAACATAACCAATAGGGTAATCTGAGGCTAAACCCCAATCCCCAATAGTCATTTGTTCACTTCCAATAAAATTACCTGCAATTATTCTATTATTTGAATCATCTAAACTATGTTTAAAATATTCATAAATGTTAGTCATCTTTGGTCTCCCAAATAGAAAGTTAAACTTGCTTCTATTCTTGCTTTATTCATACTTGAACTATCTGTTTGATCTATTGTTAAACCTTGTGTTCGGTTAGGGTGGGCTATCCAATTAACCTCCTCTAAAAAGGCTTGTTGTGTTGAACTTGTAAATGATTGGTCTTCTATTATCAAACTTGAAACGGGACCACCTTTTGCACACATAGCTCTTAACTTCCATGCCTTTGTCCAAGCAGATGAGTCGGTTGTATCAGTTAGCCAACCTCTTACTTTAATTGTATCTTCAATTCTTTGGAAATCTTTAACATAATTTAGACCTTTGTCTGTGGGATTATTCGTTTGGGTAGCATCACTTTGAGGGATTTGTATTTTTAATAAACTCTTTTTAGTATTCATAATTATTTCTTCTGATGTTAATGTGATTGTGGTATCACCAGAACCAGTATACCACGATGATGTTGGAATATTTTTTGAAACTGTAATTGCCATTAGTAACTGCCCCCCCCTTGCATTAATCTTTGAAAGTCATTAGCCCAGTATCTATTCAACTTTTCTGCTAATAATCTTACATCCATATCATTATTGACTGTTGTAGTTAAATTTATTGTAGGCGCAAACATTACTTCACCGCTTGTTCCACCTCTACCTTTTGGAACTACTCTCTCTCCCCTATGTAATATTGCGGGACCTGTTTCAGTTACTAAACCGCCTTGTTGGAATTTAGGCATTCTGAAATCAACAGACTTACCGAAAACTCCTGCAACTTTATCTGCAACCCACATAATAGCATCTACTACTACCTTAAAAATATTCCAAATAATCTTAGCAAGTCCTTTGAAAAGTATAATTATTGCATGAACTGAGGCTTTAAATCCGCCAATTATAAAATCATTTATCCCTGTAAAGACTTGGATAATTCCTTTCTTAACTAATTCAAAATCTCCTGTGAAAATTCCTTTAACAATCTTCATAATCCCTTTGATTATTCCTATGATTCCACCGAACCATTGTTTAATTCCCTCAACAAAAGCTGAAATATTCTCTCTAATCTTCATAAAATTACTTTTCCAAGCTAACCAAATACCTATCACTACTATGACTACTGCTGCAAGAATTAAAAGAACTGGCAATAATGCGGCACCTAATGCAACTACTCCTGCTTTCATAGCTATAAATACTCCTGGTGCTAATACTTTTAATCCACCGAAGAACAACATCATCTGTCCACCAATTAACATAATCTTTCCAAGTATAGCAAAAAATAATACTCCTGCGCCTACTGCTAATTTCATACCCTCTGGCATATTCATAAATGCTTCAATTAATGTAAAAATAAGGGGAGTGATTGCTTCCATTATTGGTAACAAAACAACAGTCCACATAGCACTCATTGATTCTGTTACTCCAAATAATTGCATTTGAGTTCTCATCAAACCACCAAAGGCCCTATCCAAAGCCATACCTGCAAACATAATAGAAAGCCATTCAAACTTAAATCTTCTACTTTTTATCGCAGCTTGATTAACTGCATTCCCATAAGTCATTATCTCACCAGTCACTCTATTAATCATTCCACCGCCCATGTCTTGGTAATCTGGCATAGCTTTTTGAAATTGTTTCGCAGAAATACCTGCACGTCCCATTGCTTTTGAAAAAGTGTCTAATGGAATACCCATACGACCAAGAGACATACCCGCTACATTTGCTTCCTTTAATTTCTTAGCAAAATTGCCTAATGGAGCACGAGTTAATTGTTTAATTGATTTATCTAATTTATTGACTCCTTGAGAAACCATCCAAGTTCCATTCTTCATCTTTTTAAGTTTTTGAAAATTATTTGTTAAGTGATTACCAAACTGAGCGAAAGTCACACCTATTTTGGTTAATTCTTTCTCGACTTGTTTCATGTCTGCCTTACCAATTATATTGATTTCTTCTGTTCCTGCCATTATTTATACGCTTTAGCCTCCTCTTTTTTAGTTTTCTCTAAGCATTTTAGCATTTCATTTAATAAAGGAACTGGCATATTCATAATTTCTGATAGAGGTTGATGGCAATAATACATTAAATCGAAGATAGTCCAAGCTACATCGTTTGAGAGTTCTCCCTTGCTCATCAATTCTTTAATCTGATTCTGATGTTTCATTTTTCAATCCATTAACTTCTGCGATTGCATTAGATATATCCATTACATGGCTTATTCCTAATTGTTCAATTTCTTCATCTGTTGCATCTGGAACGGCCTCTTTAAGAGTTATTTTAATAACTTCTTTCATAGCTTCAATTCTGTTTTCTGGATTATCTAACTTCGCAAGTAAATCCATATTCGCAAATTTTAGCGGCTTCAATTCCAAATCTACATCTCCAATCGTAAAAGTCTTGGACTTTCCTAATAGGTTTGATAGTTTTGACATTTTTTATTCTCCGAATGTTTTAATTTCTTTACTTTCTTTTTCTTTTTTCAAGTCATCTATTTGTCTCTGTAAGTTCTCTGTTGTTTTTTGTAAAGTGGTAAAAAGAGGGATAATCTCCTCATAAGTTTCTTTTGTTTTCATAAGTTGAATTATCCCTAAATAATAAATATCTCCAAATTCTTCTTTACAAAGTTTCTTGAATTTCTTTAAAGCCCAGACTGGAATTTTTGTTACTGAGAAGTTTGTAGTTCTTCTTTCTCGAATATCTTGAACAAAATCTTCCACTCTAAACTCCTAAAACTTGTTAGTCGATGTGTATGCGCTTGCTGCGGATAATGCACTTGACGTATCACACGACTCCAATTTAAAGTTTACTGCGCCAGTTGAATCTTCAAAAGGACATTTGAAAGTCATTGTTGCTTTAAGATTTTCTCCTGCGTCCATAGTTTTCTCTAATGAAACAAGATTACACTCTGCATAGTATTCTCTATACGCTTCACTTGAAGTTGCTACTGCTTGTGCTGCGCTTGTTATACCAGTTTCGTCAGTCCAAAGTAAAGATACTCTGAAATCTGCTACACTACTTGAAGTAATGTTTGAAGCAGTTGGTGTTGATCCGTGAAACATCCAATCAAAATCTTGGTGACTTACAGGTATACCGTCAAAAGCTATTTCAATATCTTCTCGTGTTCCAACTCTTTTAATCTTACCACAGAATGTTTCAATACTTTCTATATCAAAATTTCCACCAGTAACATTAAGGCTTGTTGTCTTACAACTAAGTTGATTTTCAGAACCAGCTTCTTTAGCGATACTAACAAATGCTTTATTATACCACGCTTTTGTGTTCATATTTAATGCTGCCATTTATATTTTTCCTCCTCTTGATTTACCTATCAAATTCGCACTTCCAATCAAAGGGAAGTGATGATAAAACCTATGTGCTTCTCTTTCAAGAATTACAAATTTATCAATACTATAAGGTTTCAAGTGATGATATTGAAATCCAGGTAATAGTGGGCCATACTTTCTCCAAGTAGCCAATCTAACTCTATTCTTTTCTCTCTGTTTCTTTTGAAAATTATTCTTCATTTGTCTAACCTTTTCTGGATTATTTTTATTCCAATTATCCTTACATTCTCTAAACCTTTCCTTGTTTTCTGCTCTCCACATCTTTTGATATTCAGATTTACTTTCCACCTTTACTTCTCCCTATCTTTTCAATATCACGTCTAATCGCGTTCTTTAATCTACGGTTAAACTCTTGTTCTGCAAATACTAATGTTTGTTGCATAAAAAATAAACTATTTGATTTTCTTGGTTTGTTTCCAGTAACAGACGGATAATCTCCTGTATCAAATAATATGTTAATCGGAAGTAAATCTCCTGCAGGATGTCTTGAAACAATTTCAAACTCATCTAATGTTGGAAATCTTAAAGTCATTGCTCTCTTTAATGCGCCTGTATATTCTGGTGCAACGCTTAATGCAAAATTAAATGCTGTTTCTCCTGTTTCAACAACAACTGCTTCTGTGTCTAATCTAATATCTTTTACAGCTGTAAGTAACTTTGCACGAATTCTGTTTACATCACTTATTGCTCTCTTGTTTATTTGTATCATATTCTACTCCTCAAATTTAAAACTATCTCTCTAAATAAAACTTTCTTTCCTTTCTGGTCCAACGTCCAATCAATAGGTGAAGCCTCTAAATCTCTTGAACTAAATGTTAAAGTGTTTGAAGCTTTTAATCCAGAAAAAATAGCATCACAAATTGTTTCAATGTCTGTGGGTTGGTCTGAATAAACTCTAACCATTGCTCTGAAATTCTTTTGAGAAGTATCGTCATCAAATGATTTGTTATCCTCATCTACATTAATCTTCAAAACCATAAAAGGATAACCCTCAAAACCTTTAGCATTTAAGTGAGGCATAGAAGCATGAATCCAATTAACCTTGTATCTTGCTTTTGGATCTGTGATATTCTTTAGAAAACTCTCTACTTCATTATAACTTTCACTAAATATATTGTTGTTTGTTATTACCATTTCTTTAATTTTAATCTCCTAAGTTTTTTTGATTTTCCTAAAAATTTATTTTGATAGCCTAAGTTATCCCCCAGGGGTTTAGCATCTGCTCCATAATGGCCGTCAAAGACGCTAATATCAAATTTAGCCTCATCAAATTTTGTTGGAATGAATGCCATTAGTTCTTTGTGAACCCCACCACAATTCCATCTTTAATTGTAATATCAAAATTTGTAACGCCTGTTTCTGTTTGAGTAATTCCAGTAGAGGTATCAGAAGATTGGAATGTTCCTTGCACGTAATTCGCAACTAAAGTTCCTCCAACACCTACATCTGTTCCAACAGTTAGTGAAGTTGTGAATTCTCCTGTTCCATAAAACTTGGTTGTTTGAAGATTAGTAGGTGAACCTATTTGAACATCAGTTCCATGAGTTAGATTGATGAAAGCCTCACCTATATCATCAAATGTTAAATCTGCAAATCCATTTGTAAAAATTATTCCGCTTGTAACTCCGTGTTGAATAGTTAAGTCTGTGTCTACCCCATTGCTTAAGATAAAAGAACTTGAAGTAATTGATACAAAAGGAGTAACATCATGTTCCGCATTCCAATTAGCGCTTGCTATTACATCCTGCGGTGCTGCTGTTGTATTGTGTGTTATTGCCATTTGCTTCGCCTATGGTTTTTCTATGTTTTGAGTTTTCAACTCATTGGTTAGAGTTGTTATCCTTTCATCGACTACGCCGAGATTGATAGGAGAAGAATCGTCTCTCCCTTGATAAATTGTTTGGTAAATTGCAGAGTTCATTAAAATCTTCTGAGCCACTAATGTTGCTAATTCTTTTACTCTATAAGGTGTTGTTGTATATCCGTGAACATAAGTAACTTTGATTTTATCTTTTCCAATCAATGGGAAGTTATCTATTACTCTAAATTTTCCAGCAAGTAAGTCTTCATCATTAGTAATGAAATCATTTCCTATTCCCTCTGTTAATAAATCCCAATCTGGTGCATCTACTATTGCATTTTGATTTACTTGTAAAGAACTAATCGTTGAGACAGGCCAATGTTTTAAGAAATATTCATCTTGTGCACTTTCCTCTACAGTAATATACTCCGTAGTAGTTGTTGTAGCAAAAATTCTACCTGTTGAACTTGTTACAAACTCATCTGTTTGTTCTAAAACATCTTGAATATGTGAGTCTGGAATATCTGCATAAGAATAATCTGCTGTGATTGCACTATCAGAACTCGCAGTTAATGCAGAAACATCCCCGTCATCTAAATCCATAGTGTATGCTCCACCAACAGATGTTGAGTCAGTATAAAGTGTGTCAGTTGTTTGAATAACATTATCGTGGTCTAAACTCCAAGTAGAAGTAACACCATCTCCTGTTCCAACTGCTTCCGCTCTAACTTTCGTATAGGTATTTTTACCTAAACTTTTCCATAATTCTATTGCAGTTATATATGTCATACTTTCTCCGTAACACTTCTTGAAAAATAAAAAGAAGAAAAAAAAAATAATAAATAAATAGTCTTTAACTATCCGTTATTGCCCGAATCATACAGTAAGCGTTGCCATACTTGATTGAAAAAGCAACTCTCTTAGTTGTTTGGTATTGGTAAACGTCAGTATCGATCTTATAATCAGTCTTGAAAATAAAACCTCTCCTGTCCCCTACATATCCAAACATCTTACTTCTTGCTACAACCGCGTCTGCGCAACTTGCTGATTGAGCAGCACTTGTTCCGTATGACAGATTGGTAGGCAAGTTAGTAGTTGTTTTAACTTTCGTCCCGTATAGCGTTCCCACAACACCTTCACGTAACAGTGGGCTTCCCCATGTTTCGTTATTTAATACTGGTCTTGTAGTTGAGTCAGTTAAGGCTGCAACTTGTCCCAAAGTTTTTGGGTTCCAGTAAGAAATATCCGGCTGGTCGTGGTTGTCTTTAAGTATCTCGTATACTGCTGTGCTTATCGCTTTCACAGTAATTGTCGAACCAGTTAGCGCACTACCTGTTCCATCTGCTGATGTTTGGTTTATGTTTCCTGCAGCGTCTACCGCATTTGTCATAGACCCAGTATCCCTTAATCCCGTAAAGATTGTTCCGTCACCAGTTAAGATTTCTCCATCTATTGCTAAAGCAATATCTGTTCCCATCTGTTCAACTAAGTGATCTGCAACATTAACATTGTTATCTTCTAAAACTTCTGAAGATGCTTCTGTTAAAGCCGCAACTTTCTTTGCAGTTAAGGTAATTCTACCGAACGCAGACTGTGAACTTGTTATAGTTCCAACCTCCGCAGGCCACCTCGCAGTTGTTCCAGATGTTACTGTCGGTATATATTGTGTTAATCCGGCCATAGACCTTATATCACAATCTGACATAACAATAGCTTTCGCCTGTATTAAAGCCTGTAATCGATTGCTAAACTCATCTGGAACTAAATATAGTCCAGCAGAATTAGTGCTTTCGTTAAGAGCTTTCATAATGTCTACCATTATTGAATTCTCCCATACATATCGGGGGCTTTAAACAGTCCATTCATAATAGCGATTTCACCATCAGACTTACCTTTTAGCAATTCTTTAGCGTCTTCCACTGGGTCATCCTGTTTTGCAACAAGACCTCTCTCAGTTTCTGATGCTTTGATTGCAGCAGTAAATCCTTTAGTCATCACGTCTATCATGTCAGCTTTACTGAGACCTTTTTCTACTTCTTCTGCCGGTGCTTCTTCAGCAACAACTTCTTCAGTAGGAGCCGCCTCAGCTTCTGGTTCTTCTGATACTTGTTCAGATTCAGACTTGTCTACTTGCGTAGCTTCGTCTTCCATTGGACTTTCCTCCATATTTAATTGATCACCGACTTCCGTCTCAGTAAGAGCCTTTATCAATGAATTGAATGATTTGTTTACAGCGTTTGGATACATAGGTATACCTACTGCTGATGTTTCTAATAATTTTACTTTTCCCCATTTCTTTCCGAATTTTTTATTCATCTTCAATCTCCACATTCTCTGGTGCACTTATAGGGTTTCCTGCAATAGAAAAACCAACAGGCATTTTATTTTGAATAAATTTATAGAACATATCTGCATCTGGGTGAGCTTCGTTTAATCTCATTGTTGCTTTTAGGTTATCTCCAATTTGCTCTGCGTCTGTCCATACTCCCATAATTCCTTTCCAAGTATAAGAACCTTGTTCGCCAGTAACCGGATTTAATCCGTGGTCTGAAAACATAGGGATAGAAGCAGATTTATATTGAGCAATCATATCATCAATTCCCTCTTGGGACATCATCTCATCTTGTCTATCGTTTTTTAATCCAGAAACTATAACAGAAATAAATCTTTGCTTGACTTTCTTGTCGCCCATGCCTTTTAACATAACTTCATCTTCCCAACAACTGTCAGCATTACAAATAAAATTAAAACTTTTCATAGAATTCGTAGGTATTCGTCTTTAAAAAGCGTTATTCTTTTTTTCTATAAAACTTATAGCTTCAATTTGATGAAATTCCTAAGTCTTTCTATCCTAAATTGCTCTGGATCTATTGACCTTTTACTGATTACGGACTTATATTTCCAGCTTTCATCTCCGAAGAACAAGATAAAATCATCAGTGGTTTCTAAATAAAGAACTTTTGCTTTGGTAAAGTTTCCAGGACCTATTCTATTTTCAACTATGCTTATGAAATCAACAAATGAAACAGAGATACTATCAGTTAATCCTTTCCTCATCATATAAGATTTAAGTTTGTTATCAGTATTGTCTTTAGGTTTCTTCTCAATCCCTTGCTCTTCTTTCTTGTCTTGTTTGAAATCAATCGCTTTATCATCACCTAAGCTTTGAGGCATAGTCTGACCTTTAGGAATTTTAGGTTCCATACCTATTCTTTCTCTTGCTTCTTCAACAGTCATTATTCCAGATTGAGTTGCTATTTGGATAATTTGTGCTTCACGCATTTCGTCTATCTTGTAAGCCCTATTAAACTTCTTATGAACATTGAATAATCCCCATAACTCTCTGTTTAATTTTACTTCAATATTTTTCTGAACAAAGCCTATCTTCTTATAATAACCAGCTTCTACCTTTCCAGCTTGTGCGGCAGTTGCATCTTTCTGTGCTAATGCATAATTAACTCTTGTTGCAGGAACACCTAATCCCATGAATATTACTTGTGTGAAGTGTTCAACCAGCTTCGCAAACTCCATATCTTTATTGAATTTGTTTACTTGCTCTGGGTCTACATTTCCAGTTAAAACCATAGAACGATATTTCTCTCCTTTCTTTTTCAAGTCACTTAATTCCTTTTTCAAGAGTTTATAATTTCTACCGTTTGGAGGTTCATCTGGCATCTTAAAGATAAAGTAAGGCACTCCATCATTCTCAAAATATTTACCAGCAAACTCTTTAGCAAAGATTAAAGTTCCAATGTCTGAAAGTAATGGTTCTAATGGAGAATATCCATAAGGGCTTCCACCAATGTTTACTAAAGATAAATGGATTACATCTTCTGGTTGATAAATTCTTTCTTGACCTTTAACTTTCTGTTGATATGAGGCGACCTTACCTGTGTCATCAAAATTAATTTTTACAGTTGAAGATTTTAGAAGTTGTAAGTCTTTTGGAACTCCTGTTTCTTGTTTAATAATTTTAAAAGTATCTGCCTTACTGAACTTAACTTTAAACTTCTTGAACATTGTTCGAGCCATGTCTTCCATTATGCTTTTCATTTTCTCTTGGTCTACACTAAGTTTCAATATATATGCATTACCTGTTACGAATAAATCAAATAAGGCATCTGAAAGAACCCTATAATAATTTGACTTAACTTCAAATTCTTTAGCCCTATCTAAATTTCCTTTGCTTGTTTTCTCTGAATTAGATGGACTTGCGAACTTCCAGTAATCTGACATAACATCTTCTAATTGTGCAAGAATACAGGCATTAACTTCGGGAGAATGTTTAACAACTTCATAAAGAGTGTTCACATCTACGGAAGATTCATTTGAAAAAATATCTTTGGTAATACCTTGAAATGTTGAATGAGGAACATACTCAGCGTCTAATCCTCTAAATGACGCAGCTTTGGTAATTTTTGTGGAAGTTTTAGGCATTAGTTTCCTAAATAAGTAACATTTATATAATTTAGCATCTTTTTCTATAAAATGATAAAACGAAAAATCAAAGGTAAAGAGTATACTTATGACAAAAAACAAGAGAATTTGCTTGTAGAAAGTAGAACTAAAGACTTATTTGATGCTTTCTGTAAAGAGAAAAAGATAAAAAAAGGTGAACTGGTTGAGAAATTCTATATGGCTATTCTGCTAAATGACAAAGATGGTTCTCTTGAAGCTACAAAAGGATTTGTAACTGTGAATGTTTTGAATACTATCTCTGAGAAAAACGGAAGATATTACATTAAACCGGTCTAAAACTTACTGCTGCAAAAGCACTTTCAGAAGCCTTTAGTGCGTAAGCCAAAGCATTAACACAATCATCATATTTTCCAAAACTAAACTTAGGTCTGGTTGTTTGTCCTGCTCTTAAATCAATAGCCATAGAAACCTCACTTAATTCTTTTACAAGTTGTTGTGTGAAATAATAAGCATCATCATCTTTTGAATTTGGCAAACTTATATTGAGTCTCTCAAACTCTCTCCTCATATCCATCATCATTTTATATTTTAATTCGTAAGTTACTTTCATCATTTCTACTCCCCCCATTTCCATTTCAATATCTCTTGCTTGTTTCTCACCAATTCCTGTTGCGTCTACTACCATTTTTGCTGGTTGGAAGTCCTGGTAAAGTCCTTTCAATAATCTCATCTGTTCCTCGAATGTGGCTCTAAATCTTAATCCTTTGACTAATCTCTTTCGATCTCCATTGACTCCAATGATGACTATCACAGCATAATCTCCTTTCAAACTTCCACCTGTCACATCATAACCGATATAGTAAATCTCTCCTTTTCTTCCATAAGGTAAAAACTTATCTTGGTCTGCTAACGCTTGGGTAATCAAATCTATTGGATATAATGAATTAGCATCACTGATTGGTTTCAACATAAACTCTTGTTGATAAGGTAATTCTCCAATCTCACTTCTAACTTTATGTAAACTTCTTTTTGTTTCTGTATCATGTTTTTCAAGAGTATACTTCTGTTCCCATAATGGTTTGCCGTCTTTCTCTGCGGGATATTCTTCAAAGAAATATTCATCATTCTCAATTAATTCATGCAATAAATCTATCGTGGATTTTGGTGTTCCAATGACAAATATCTTACCACGATTTAATTGAACAACTGCTGAGACCGCTGTCCAAAAAATAGACTTATCTTCATATTGTCCTGCCTCATC
>Ga0075122_10002198_pt1 | contig 13060 bp, 3 predicted proteins | sample AntAceMetag02UKB_FD_69790 | JGI IMG/M metagenome (GOLD analysis project Ga0075122, IMG submission 69790) | Saline lake microbial communities from Ace Lake, Antarctica - Antarctic Ace Lake Metagenome 02UKB | ecosystem: Environmental > Aquatic > Non-marine Saline and Alkaline > Saline | place... | reverse complement strand
TAATCATTTACGTGATTTAGACTTTTCTATTATTGTAAAAGGCGGCGGCAAGAGCGGTCAGGCAGAAGCTGTGCGCCATGGTTTAGTTAGATCTTTAATCGCCTTAGATGAAAATTTGCGCGATGTCTTAAAGGCCAAGGGTTGGCTAACTAGAGATAGAAGGATAAAAGAAAGAAAGAAACCAGGTTTAAAGAAAGCCAGACGAGCACCACAGTGGAGTAAACGATAAATTAGTTTATTACTCTATAAATATAAAAAACCTTGTTAAAACAGCAGGGTTTTTTGATACTAAAAAATAGTAGGGGAGCAAGGCTTTAGGTTAAGTATGACTGAAATAGGTCCGGTTTTTCGAACTTAACCCTGAATAAAACACTATGATAATATAAAATCGGTATTTTGTCTAATATTAGTGGTAATTTAGTAAACTTAAAAGATAACATAAAGATAATGAAACGATTGTATTAGACTTATTTTTTATTAAGCAGATAAAAAGGTATTTCCCCCTGCCTTAGACTGAAATTTATGTTTATAGAATTTAAGAAACCTTAATTGAACAAAAAAACATCCTTATTCTAGTCCCCCTTCTTAAGTGAGGATGGGTCAGAGGTGGTGTTGAAAAGTTTAAACTATCGGAATATTCCAATTGTGCTAAAGTTTTCGCCTATCAGACCACCCCTAGCTCCTCCTTATCTAAGGAGGGGGACGATGTTTTAAAATTAAGTCTCATTAAACCCCAGTTTGCGACGATAATGTACATTAATTTAAGTCTAAAAACTAATTTCCACATATAGCTGTAAGTTATGGGAAAATAAAAAAACATCCGGTTAAATTGGATGTTTTCTTAAGAAGATAGTTAAAGAAAAAGGTGTTTTTTATGTTTATAGTTTACCCCGTTATCACAAAGTAATTTTATGGGGTTACTTGCCTTTAAGATGATTAGTGATTAATTTAAATAGGCATTTTTCTTGATCCTGAAAAGATAAATCACGGTTATTATATTTCCAGGTATGTTCTCCGATATAAAGGGGCAGTTTTTCCCGTCTAATGCCGCCCTTAAAAGCCAGCTTTCGTTTTAAATAGCCCCAGAAGCTTTCTAGACTGCTAATATTATAGTTGCTTTTTTGCGCGGTTTTTTTATTTGGCGTTTTCGGCCGGCGGTTAATGTGGTTATTTATTATAAGGCCAGTATAGTTATGCCATAACCCCGGTGGTATAATAGGTTTTTTTTTGCCCCGCGTATTAATTACTAAGCCGGTTTTAATTGCTTCGACAGAGGGTATTATTTCAACCCAAATTTTATTTTTTTCTTGGATAATGCCAAAGATAAAATTATTTAGAACATCTTTAGATAAAGTAAGTTTAATAGCTCTGTCCTGATTAGCTAGCGGTTTAATAGCGGCTGGCATATCTTTAGCCATCACCAGTCTTAGCAAAGCTAGTATTTTTAAAAGTTTATACTTAGAAATATTAAGGCGGGAAAGAATAGTGTTGGTTGGGTGTTCAAGTAGAAACTCCTGAATAATTTTACGCATTAATTTATCAGAGGCAGAGACTATTTTTTTTTGCGCCGTGAATTTAGCTTGGCAATTAGAGCATTTAAACCGTCCGTCTTTTAAACGCCAGGATTTAGAGATTTTATTGCATTTTGGGCATGTTTTTTTCATATCTGCAATATATCATTTTAAATTATATTTTTCAAATTAAATCCCTGGCTGCGCCTGCGGGCAAACTGTCTAAATCAATGCTATTTAAAATAATTCAAACCGCTGTCTAATCTGCCTAAATCAATGCCTAAAGAATTTGTATAGATTTAAACAGATTATTTTATATTATTTTTTTGTTATCTCGAAGCTATTTTTTTGTCATTTCGAATATCGTCCTGTCGCCCGAGGGTGACGGGACGGGATGAGAAATCCCTTAAAGGTAAAAGAAGAAGTGAACGTAGTGATTGAAAAGTATAAGGGATTTCTCCTCTCGTTGGTCGTCGAAATGACGAAAAAAATGGAACTAGAAGTAACAAAAAAAGTGGATTCGAAATGATGAAAAAAGAGGGAAATCGAAATAGCAAAGAATGATGGAAGTTGAAATGATGAAAAATGAATGATGAAAAAAGGTGGACGTTGAGATGATAAAAAGAAAAAAAAGGCAATTTGAGTATGGCAATAATTTTTTTGTTGGACAGCTTTAAAGTTAAAATTTTAACTTTAAAATAAAAAAATTATATTTAAAACCCAGGATGAGTTTTGTGGAAAAAATATAATTTTTAAAATAAAATTGTGGATAACTTTTTTATACTTAGGTAATTAATTTTTAGATTTTTTATAATCAAAACTAGGAATTATCTTAGGAGAAAAATTACCTAAAAAAAGATATTAGATTTTTTACTTAAAATAAGCTTAATTTTGGCTTGTTTTTTATTTTAGGTTATTTAAATCTTGAATTTGAATAGGGAATTATGGTCTAAAAAAATGTTATTTTCCTGTTTTTTAAGCCTCTTAATTTTATACTAAAAAAGGTGGACAAAATGTGGTATAATTGTAGATAAGATTATGATAATGGATTGATAATATATTGATAATATAAATATGAAATTTTATTTTAAGTTAGCGAAATTTAGTAATCAATAAAATCTAAATAAAATCTAAATATATTTCTCATAAATCCCCATGCTTGAGAAAGATAAAAACAAGGAGAATAAGAAGCTGATTCCTCTGCGGAGGTTTACAGAAGATGGTCCTTATAGCAAGACCTATCTTTCTCTTTTGGTACAGAGAAAAAAATTAAAAGCCAGGAAAGTTGGACGCAATTATTTTACCACTCGAGAGTGGTTTAACGAGTACTTAGAAAATCATGCCCGAGACGGGAAAAGACAGGTAGCTAAGAAGCAAGAAGAAACGAACTTAGTCTCGAGTACTCAGGATAAATTAAAATCTAAAAAAGAATACTTGGTTGATGATTCTAAGATTATTCAAGCAGACCCAATTAGAGAGCAAATTGATATTGATTCATTAGCCGCAGCCATCACTGAAAAAGTTTTGTCTGCTCAAGCGCGAGTTAAAAATGAATCCTCTACTCCGGCGGATAAATCAACAGAAGTTTTTTCTCCTAAAGATAATATTTTAGAAAAAAAGATTGAACCGGCTATAGAGGAAACTCTTGACTCAAGCGCGCCTTCTAATACGGCCACCGCCACTGGCGGGGCAAGTGGGCAAGAAGAAGTTGATCCGTTAGAAATTAAAACTGAAGATGAAGCTTCCGCTCTAACTTCCGCCTTAGAAAGAATTGATCCAGAAGATAAATTAAGAAGCGATTGGAAAAAAGAATTTAAACAGGCTAAAAAGAAAACCGCTAAGCTTTTTCAAAGTGATATTAAGAATAAAGCTAGAAGAGAAGAATTTAAAAAAGTTTTAGCCAATAGAAAAAAGGTTGTTCGCCAGGGCAAAATCTTTGTCCAAGGAATTTATAATTTTGTTAAGGACGTGTTTGCCTTAACAATTAAAATCGCCAAAACTTCAAAGGTAATTTTATTTGGAATTATTGCTAAACTTGCTTATTCGTTTAAAGCTATGGAGGAACTTAGTTCTAAAATTTTAGGATTAGGTTTTTTTATTTTTAGAAATTTAAGGTTGAGGTTAGTAATTTTATTTACAGCTCTAATAAAAGCATCTAATAAGGCAAAATTAGTTTTAGCTAAGGCCGCCACTTCTATACCAAATAAGAAAAATTTACCTAAGGGATTTAGTTTAGCGCCCTGGCAGACTAAACTTACTACCGCCTGCTTAATAGCTATTTTAACGGCAACTTCTTTTTCTTATTTTATTCCTAGAGTAGCCGCCCAATTTACTAGTAGTTTAGATAAAATAATTTCTAAACCAATAAAAGAAATTGGACAAGCTCTCCAGTCGGGAGGGCAGGCTATTGCGTCTATACCAGTGGTAGGACAGCTAACTTCTCAAACCATAGAAAGTTTAAGTGAAAAAACCATTGATACTGTTACGCGACTTGAAAAAAATATAAAGGACAGGAATAAAGTCTTAGCCAGGAGATTAGGCAAAGTTAAAAATGAATTTACTTTTGTTGGTTCTTTTTGGGGCGGAGTTTATCAGAACGAGCTAAGAATGCCCTTAAAATTTATTCCTAAAAAATTAATTTCTTTTAGCCGAGATGGCCTTAATTTAGTTAAGAGTTTTTCGCGAGACGTTATTTTAGAACCAAAAGAAATTAAATATCATAATTTAGTGGTTGAATTGCCATCTGGTTTGTCTATTAATAAAGATTCTGAGATAGGCCAGGTCGCCGGCGTAAGCGAACCGCCTTTGTCCGCAGAAGATATTGACTTAGATTCCACGGCTGGCAAAATAAACCCGGCGATTAATAAGCTAGCTTTGTTAGCTGATATCACGGCTAACAGGGCTGATCAAGTTATAGACGCGATTAAGCACGGAGTAGATCGGTCTTTACAGACTTTAGCCCAAGGTCAGCGCAAGTTATCTTTAGTCTTAGGACAAAAAATAGCTAAATTCACTAGAGACAGCGCCGGTCAGGTTAAGGGCGTTTCTGAAACCGGGTCAGATACGCTAATTTCGCTAGGCAATACGATTGAAGCTACCAATAATGAAATTAAGGATTATAGTGCAGATGGTCAAGAAAGTTTAAGTCAGGAATTAGGCCGGTCAGTAGCTTCTTTATCTAATCTCTATACCCGGATGATTGATTTTATAATTCCTAATTCGTTAAAGAGACATTATGCCCAATTATATAAAACTGATGTTCAGATCGTCGGGCAGGCTCCAATCGCGAGCCCGTCAGAGACGATTATTATCAGAGAGGTCCCGGCTCAAGTGGGAACCGGAATTGAGGCTAAAACAGTGGGAGGTGTATTCTCGGTAAACGGAAATGCTCAGATTAATAATAAATTAACTGTTTTAGGCCCTGCGGATTTAATAGGCGGAATCTATAATAGCCAGGGAAATGTAATCATTGATGATAATTTAGAAGTAAAACAATCCCTAACTACTAAAAATCTAATAGTCACTGATTTGTTTGATTTTCAAGGCTCGGTTACCCTGGATTATTTAAAAGCTAATGAGGTGGTGGTTATGAAAAAATTAAATGTTGTCGGCGACGGCGTTGTTCAGGGGTCATTGTCAATCGGTGAAAATTTAGAAGTAGTTGGTACTTTTTCTACCGGGCATGCCCAATTTTCCAGTTTAGGCGTAAGCAGTTTTCTCTCCGGCTATAGTGTTTCGGCCGGCGCCGGCGGATTTTCCGCTTCCGGCGATGCTTATTTTTCTGGTGATACTTCTTTTGCTGGCGATAATGTTTTTATTACCAGTGCAGTTGATTTAGATAGCATTTTAGATATTGATACGGATTCAACTACTGCTTTAGCAGTCGGAGATGGTTCAACTAATACTTTTGTTGTTAATACGACTGATAATATAGTAGCTATAGCTAGCGACGCTTATTTAAATTGGGGCAGTGCGGACGGCGATAGTGGCTATGGGTTAAAAGATAGTAGCGGAACATTGCAATATAAAAATTCAGGCGGAAGCTGGGCAGATATTGGTTCGGGAGGAGGTTCCTGGACTTCTATTGGTAATGATATTTATTATAATACCGGAAATGTCGGAATCGGTACTTCTTCACCCCACAGTAGATTAAGCGTTTGGGGAGATGGCACTAATCCGATTTTTGAAGTCTTAGATAATGCCTCTTCCACTAAGATGATTATACTAAATAGCGGTAATGTAGGTATTGGAACTTCTTCGCCAAATCATAGCTTAGATATTAACGGTAATATTGGGTTAAAAGAAAGCCAATACATAAATTGGGGATATACAGACGGCGATAGTGGCTATGGATTAAAAGATAGTAGCGGAACGTTGCAATATAAAAATTTAGGCGGAAGCTGGGCAGATATTGGTTCAGGCGGAGGCGGTGCGGGAACGCTTAATTATGGCGAGCAATATTCTTTAGCTTATTACGCTACTGCCGGTACTACGGCTACTGGAACGCCAGCTTCTTCATTAACTTTTACCGGCACTAATTTGGGGGTTGGCACAACTTCTCCTTGGGGGCTTTTGTCTGTTAACGCCCCTGGTGGGGCTAATCCATTCGTAATAGGTTCTTCTACAGGTACGCAGTTTATTATAAAAGAGAGCGGGAATGTGGGAATTGGGACGACAAGCCCATATCAGCTCTTGTCAGTTAATGGAACATCAACTATGACTGCTATAGGGGTAGGTGGCGGCACTGCTTCTGCCCCGGCAATTTATTTTAACGATGATTCAAATACAGGAATATATTCGTCAGGAGCCAATGTTTTAAACATGTCTGTTGGTGGATATACAAGATTTTCATTATCTAATAGTACTATTCAGTTACCTAATTCTTGGGTATTTAGCAGTGATTCAAGTGTGGGGATACATAGACTTGGCTCAGATAAAATATCTTTTTTTACGGCAAACCTTGATCGTTTAGTAGTTGATCCCTCCGGCAACGTCGGCATAGGAACTTCTACACCACAAGGATTATTTGCTGTAGCGACTTCCACTAATAATAGTTTCTTAATGGTAGATAGTGATACTGGTAACGTCGGCATTGGCACTTCTTCGCCCTATACCACTTTGGCTATAAATGGAAATTTAGGTTTAAGCGGTAATATTCTTGAAGGCACCTGGCAAGGCTCAACCATAGACGTTGCCTACGGCGGCACTGGAGCAACCACGCTTAATGACGGATTTGTTCTATTAGGTTCAGGTACAGGAGCAATTACTCCATTAGATTTAACAACTCAAGGTTCAATTTTAGTTGGAGACGGGACAACAGATCCAGTAGCTTTACCAGTCGGCACTGCCTACCAAACCTTAGTTGCTTCTTCTACCACAGCCACAGGTTTGGTATGGGAAAATAAAGGCGGACGATATGGAATGAATGTAGAAACTTTAACAGGTAATAAAGAATTAAACGCCAGTAAAGATGCGATGTATCAGTATCTTGATCTGAACGCGACAGTTAGATTTGTTTATCTAGCCACCACCACGGCAACTGCCGGCGATCGGTTTGTGATTAGAAGTAATGGGACTTACAATGAAGATGAGTATTTAGCAGTTGAGGAAGGAGATGCGGCTTATAATCCGAATGAATTAGATTATATTTTTGCTGGAGGAACAAAGGAATTTATTTTTGACGGAACTAATTGGATAAGTGGAGAAACTGGTAGCGGAGAAAATGATAATAAAAAATATAATGTGGCTCTAGGGTATGATTCTAATGCCTACGGCCTTGGTACCGCTATTGGATATAATACTGATGGTTATAATTATGGTGTTGGTGTAGGTGGTAGCGCTATTGGCTACAATAATGGTGTTGCTGTGGGATATAATTCCTCTGGCAACACTTATGGCGCCGCTGTGGGGCGTAGTGCTGATGGCGATAATTATAGCGCTGCCTTAGGATATTATGCTGGTTTTTGGACTAACGGAGCAGCAACCGCAGGTAATGGTAGTTTATTTCTTGGATATAAAGCAGGAATGGCTGCCGTCAGCGATTTAAAAACAAACAAACTCTATATAGCCAATGACGATATTGCTTCAGGAAACACCTTAATTTATGGTGAATTTGATAATAAACTAGTAGGTATTGCAACTACTTCGCCTTATAGCAGTTTAACAGTTTGGGGTAATGGAACTAACCCTATTTTTGAAGCAGTAGATAATGCTTCTTCTACTAAGATGATTATATTAAATAACGGTAACGTCGGCATTGGCACAACAACTCCTAACAACTTACTTGAAGTAGCAAATCTTATTAGTTTTGATGATACTCTTTATAATGTAAAATTAGGAACTAACGCAGGAAACTCTATCACAGACGGAACAAGTAATACTTTTATTGGTTATGACGCAGGAACAACCGCCACGACTTCTGATTATAACCTTTTTCTTGGCTATAACGCAGGAAAACTAAATACTGGTAATCAAAATATAGCAATAGGGACTGACGCTTTAGATGCAAGCGGTTATGGTAGTTATAATGTTGCTTTAGGATATTCTTCTCTTAGTGCTAATACTTCTGGTAGTGGTAATACGGCTATAGGGTATAGAACTCTTCAAACCAACATTACTGGTACATATAATACGGCTATAGGATATTATTCTCTTAGAAATAACACTACTGGTGCAAGTAACACGGCTATAGGATATAATGCTCTTGATGCTAACACCACTGGCTTATATAATTCGGCTGTAGGAAACTATGCTCTCACTTCTAATATCAATGGTAATTCTAACACGGCTATGGGACATTATGCTCTCCGATATAATTTTTCAGCTACTTCTACCGTAGCTATTGGTAAGGGAGCGGCTAAAGGTGCAGCTGCTTATCATAATGAATCTATTACGGTTGTGGGTTTTAGGAGCGGCTATAAGATGACAACTGGCTCGGATAGTAATACTTTCCTTGGTTATCAAAGTGGATACGAAAATACTACCGGAGCTAATAATTTACTTTTAGGTTTTCAAGCAGGGAATAATATAACTACCGGGTCAAATAATATTGTGATCGGTTATGATATAGACGCTCCTTTAGCGACAGGGAGTAATCAATTAAATATCGCTAACGCAATTTATGGAAATACAAGCACAGGAAATATAGGGATAGGCACAACTTCACCTTGGGGAATTTTATCTGTTAACGCGCCAGGGGGGACTAATCCTTTTGTAATCGGTTCTTCTACGGCTACGCAGTTTATAGTGAAAGAGAGTGGAAATGTTGGAATTGGGACGAGTAGCCCGGGCGCTGAATTTGAAATTAGTTCATCTCAGCCGACACTATATTTCCGAGAAACTGATAGCAGTAAGTCTTTTTATATGGAAGAAACTAGTGGAGTTTTTTATCTTGGCAGTATGAATACATCAAACGCTGCAGCTGATAAACTGGCATTTTCAGCTAGTGGATCAACTGGAGATGTAATGTTTTATCAAGAAGTGAAATTGGATACAGATACTGACAAATTGTGGTTTGGCGAAGATCAAGACGCTACAATTTATTATGACGGAACTGATTTGCAGTTTAATAGTCAAGAAGTTGGTACAGGAGATTTTATATTTAATAACGGTAAAGTTGGTATCGGGACGACTTCGCCTTACTCTCTTCTTTCAATTAACGCTCCGGGAGCAAGTACTTTTTTAGCCATAGGTTCTTCTACGGCTACCAGGCTTCAGGTTGATGATACAACTTTTCAGATTCAGGAGGGGGCTTTTACGCATACTTACTCTACCGGGATTACTTCAATAGACGCTTTAGAAGTCGGGCCGATGGCTTTTGAAACTGATGCAGGAATCGTGAGTTGGGTTGATATGACAGTTGATACCACATCTGCCGGCCTGGTGCAGAGCTATACAGCTCAATTAGACGGAAATTCAATGCTTACTCTTTATGGCCTCACAGATGGTTCAGGCGGAGTTATTAATAGAGGCGTGGGCATTGGCACGACTTCACCAATAGGGTTGTTCGCCGTAGGTTCTTCTACGGTTGATACTGCCTTTTTAATGGTAAATAACGATACTGGTAATGTGGGCATTGGCACGACTTCGCCATATGCGAGCTTATCAGTCGTTAAAACTTCACCGGCTGAAGGTGAAATAATATTTGCAATAGCGACTACTACGGCCGGAAGTATATTTACGGTTGATGAAGACGGAGATATTTTTTATGACGGCGCGGCTTCGTCCCCGTCGGCTGACTATGCTGAATATTACTATACAGTTAATACTGATTTAAGTTCGGGGGAAGCAGTTTGTGTGGATATTACTAGAGAGAATGCGGTAAAACGATGCGGACGAGCGTCTGACGGAAATATTATGGGGATAGTTTCTACTAAGCCGGCGATTGTGGGAAATAGTAAGCGAGGATATGAAAACAATCCAAATTACGTTGTGGTAGGAATGCTAGGACAAGTTCCGGCTAAGGTTAGCCAAGAAAATGGTGAAATTAGGCCGGGTGATTCTTTGACTTCTGCCTCTATCGCAGGATATTTAATGAAAGCCGGAGCCGGGGATCCGACTGTGGGAATTGCGTTGGAACACCTCAGCTCCCAGGAAGAGGTAGCAATGGGTGTGATTAATGTGTTGATTTCAAGACGAAATAAGAGTATAACCGTTGCCGAGGTGGAAGAAAAAGTTACAGAACGCATTGCTAATATGGAAATAGAGGATGAAGTTAATATATTAATTGCTAGCGCTATAGACAGTTTAGATCTGGGTGATGAAATCGCAACTGCGATTGACCCGAAACTGTTGCTACTAGAAACTAAGTTGACAGTGCAAAGCGATGATTTGGGTGAAAGATTAGTTAATGTGGAGAGAGATGTTAATTCGGTGATAAGCGCGTTGGCAAATTTAGATTTACGAATTACGGATATAAATACCAATTTAATAAACCTAACGGAATTAACAAATGTGTTTGAAGTGGGTAGTGATGGAAATATTACTGTTAATACTGGCGGAGGGGTTGAAATTTTAACGGCAACAACAACCACTAAAACAGCGTTTGTGGTTAACCAAGAATCAAGTAAGGATGTAGCTGATTTTAGAACTAACAATGTGAGCGTTATGAATATAAGCTCTGAAGGCAAGGTGAGTGTGGTGGGTAATTTATTAGTTGATGGTCGAATTATGGCCTGCTCGGGAGGATCTTGCGGGGACACTTTAGATAATGCAGTGGACGAAACTATGGGTGATATCGGAGTAGAAGGTAAGGTCGTAGCCGGCGCGTTTGAAGGATATTGTGATGATGGTTTTGTTTGGGTACCGGGTAGTTCTAAATATGGGACTATGCCGGGCTTTTGTGTGCAAGCGAATCTTGCAAACACGAACGGAACTAACCTGACGAATGAAACGAATGTTGACGGACAGGGTGAGGGTGAAGTGTGGATTAATGTGAGTCAGGGAGAGGCTAATTTAGCTTGCCAGAATATTGGTTCTGGTTATCATTTAATTTCTGAAAACGAGTGGCTGACTATTGCGGAGAACGTGATAAATACTGATTTGAATAATTTAAATACTAATGAAGATGGGCTAATGCTTAGTAATGATAATGTAATTTATGATTTAGTGGGCGTCCTGTCACCCTCGGGCGACTGGATTGGCGAGTGGACTAATATGACTATTACAAAAAAGGGAGTTCCGGAAGTAGGTATAAGCTCTTCGGAAAATTCAGAGCAGGGTTGGTATGAGTATGTAGATGTGATAGATTACAAAGGATTAGATATTGCGCCGGCGTATTATTTAACTGATGTTGATAATAATATTGGTAAAATTAAGGTAGGGGATAGTAACACTAACCTTAGAGGATTTGTCCGCGGTGGTTCTGGAATTTATAGTTTGGATTTATCTTTTGCACCGAATGAAGTGGATGAGAATATTGGTTTTAGATGCGCGAGATAATTTAATTTTTGAATTTTGTAATTTTTAATTTTTAAATAAATTCTAATGTTATAATTTTTAAACATTAATAAATTAAAACATTATTTATAAAATTAAGAATTAAGAATTAAAAATTATATTAATATGGATTATGATTTAGAAGAAAGGACGGCTAAATTTGCGGAAGGAATTATTAAATTTTGTAGATCTGTAAGATTGGATGAGATAACCCAACCATTAATAAATCAAATAGTAAAATCATCAACTAGCGTAGGAGCAAATTATATGGAAGCTAACCAAGCAAGCTCAAAAAAAGATTTTTTTAATAAAATAAGAATTTGCCAGAAAGAAGCCAATGAAACTAAACATTGGTTAAGGATAATCTCTGTGGCAGCGCCAATCCACACTGAAATCTGTCGGAAATACTGGAAAGAATCTCACGAGCTAACACTTATATTTTCAGCAATCTCCAAAAAGAAGAAATAGTTTAGAAATTAAAAATTTAGATTTATTTAAAAATTAAAAATTGCCTGCCTGCCGGTAGGCAGGGAAATTAAAAATTAGAGTGTTAACGATTTATGCGAGAAATAAAAGTAGAAAAATCATTAATAAAGGCGGAAAAGAGGATTAAGGGCCTTGTCAGGTTTTTGTTTAGGCATAAGCTAAAATTATTTTTAGCGCTTTTAGGCGTAGTAGCGATAACCGGCGGGGCTATTTTCGCTACTGGCGGAAGTTTTACAATTGGTAAACCGCATGATCTTACCTTAGACGACGGTTTAGTGTCTCATTATAATTTTGATGAAGCCAGTGGAAATCTTCTCGACAGTTACGGAAATAATGATTTAACTTGCACTGGGGTTGGTTATGGTGAAACAGGTATTTTAGATGATGCTTTTGACTTTAGTGGGGACGCAACCAATGACCGTTGCGCAACTTCAACCGCCTTAGTTAGCGTGCCGTTTTCAGTAAGTATGTGGGTAAAATCTGCCGGCGATAGCGGTGATATTATTTTTTCTATTAGTGATGGAGAAGACGTAGGCGGTGATTATTTAGGACATGCGATAGATTTAAGATTTGGCGCTACAAATTATGTATATTTGTGGTCTTATAGTCAGGCTTATGGCTTTGATCCTGTAGCTTCAGATATAGGCGTATTAACAGCTAATAAATGGCATCATATTGTGGGTGTATGGGAGTCAACAACAAGCAGAACAGTTTATATTGATGGAGGTCATTCTAACACAAGCACCGCCGAAAATGAGTTAGCTCAGCCTGATTCAACTAATTTTGGAATTGCCGGAGGTTTGTCTTATGAATTTGATGGTTCAATTGATGAAGCTAGACTTTATAATAGAGCTTTGACAGCAGAGGAGGTTGTAAAATTATATGACATGGGCCAGGCTAAAGTTAATGTTTCGCAAACTAATAGATTAATCGACGGCTTAATAGGAATGTGGTCGTTTGACGGTCCGGATATAGACGGGGCGACGGCGTATGATAGGAGCGGGCAGGGGAATAATGGGACATTAACTAATGGTCCGATTGAATCTATTGGCAAAATAGGGCAAGGGTTAAAGTTTGATGGGGTTGATAGTTATGTCCGAGTTGATAATCTTGTAAATAATACAGGA
>Ga0075122_10002197_pt1 | contig 13068 bp, 28 predicted proteins | sample AntAceMetag02UKB_FD_69790 | JGI IMG/M metagenome (GOLD analysis project Ga0075122, IMG submission 69790) | Saline lake microbial communities from Ace Lake, Antarctica - Antarctic Ace Lake Metagenome 02UKB | ecosystem: Environmental > Aquatic > Non-marine Saline and Alkaline > Saline | place... | reverse complement strand
TTAACTCTTTCCCCGCGTTAATCCTCGCCTCCGCTTCATCCACCCCGACCGCGAGTAAACTTCCGCTGCTGACCTCCGAAATATACACATCGCCCGATATAATATGGACATGCATAAACGCATCAACATAACCATGCCTGTCAATTTTAATCCTCTCGCCGGCCCGCTCATAAAACACCATATCGCAATCACGGTTTTCTGAAAGTATGAAAAAGATTTCTCTCATTATTTTCTCCGGGTTAAAATTGCCTACCCACTATATCCTTTAACGATTTATTCCTTTTTTCATCATGTTTGACGTAATCCGGTTCTTCCTCCGGTTCGCCTAACAACAACTCGTCAAGTATGTGAGTTACATCTCTGATCGCACCCAACGTTTCCGCATTGTCATCATGAATGGTTTCATCAAGCTCGATGCTGATTATGCGGACTCTGATCTCACGGACTAAATCCAACGCCCGCCGCTTATTCTCTGCGTTCATGCGCCGCCTCCCATTCTTTGAGGGCTTCGAGTCCGGCAGAGTTAATAAATTTTCTGCCAAGTACTATTTCAACCGTAAGATAATCGCTCGCAATAATAGCATCCATGACGTGCCGACGAGTCCTTCTGGTATTCATATCTTTGCATAATAAATTAACCCTATCGAGATAGAGAAATCCCTCCCGCATCAGCTTCAGCACTTCCGCTTCTTTATTGGTTAACATTTTCATATTCCTCCAACGCTTCACGTCCGGCAGGAGATAATACATGGACGGAATCCCACGCATTTATTCTCCCGTCCGATGGTTTGATATATCCAATCCGGCACAGGTCATCAAATAGACAATGGCTGATCTCCGTTCCGATTACCCCATCATACCGCGTTATCCCGACGCGCCCATCTCTGCCGTAAATATGGTATCCGTTATTCAATTTTCGAAATATAAATGCAAGTTTTTTTGATATTCGCTTTTTCATGCTGTGCCCTCCGATTTGTGTACCTGAATTATACTAATTATTTATGCAAAGTGCAAACACTTTTTAATATACTTTCAACCCCTTGTAATCCGCACCCGGACTTGTTCCTGTAATCATTCGCCGCCCAAAGAATATAACTGTTTGCCGCCGGTTTTAAAAACAACTTGACGAAGAGAATCACGGCAATAAGCGCCAGGCCAGATAGCGCCGCAATATGTATAATTACCTCAAATGTAGCTGTCAGCATTTCTCCCCCTTTTCAACACACCATAAAGAACAATATCGAGGTATATCAAGATTAGGTTCATAATCGTGCTGGATTCCGTCCACATCAAACCAAAGAGATCCCGGCTTAATATAAACTCCGCACGTTGCGCATAGAGTACCATCTAACATCATTTCAGCAATTTCACCCATATTAATAAGATCCCAATTTTAATATGTGCTTTCCTGAAAAATTTATCTTAAAATAAAAACCGCCATTCTGTTCTTCTATGTATCCGTTTCCTTCGAGGTTGTTTACCGCTCCGGACTTCAATCTCATTTTATAACCATCAAATTGAATATAATAATATTCCTTATACTTTTCCCCTGAATAGCGTTCATCAATACTTATTTTATAATCGAATTTATCTAAAACAAATAACAACATAAATTCATAATCTGTAATCCGTTTGTAATAATCGATCAAGGAATTCGGCGAACAAACCACATGCGAAGAATCTTTTTTAATAACCCGTCCGATGTTATTCCATGCATGTATATAACGCCCCACAACGCACCGCCCACATGAAATTGTAAATACATTCTCGCCTATTTCCGGCGCCTCTGCACCCTCTGCAGACATGGCCCAATCATGCGGCGACCTTCCACAATCCACGCTCCAAAAACCTTTTATCTGATCTCTTATTTTTATCGGTACCCATTCCGGAAACGTGTATTCGCCCCATGATTTTACATTATAACCTGAATGATGTTTCATTTGATCACCTCTTTATTTTTCTGATCATTGATTTAACAAAGAATAATTTCACGCCGCGGATTCCAATCAAATAATAAATAAAATTCACCGGCAATTTTAATACGAATATGATTCCGCGCAAGAACTTGACTGCTCTGTTGGTTGCCTTCATGCCCCTATTCTCCGGTCATTAATAATCAATCTTCAAAAACTCCATACTGTTCATGAAATTTAAGCTCTACCACTCCGACAGCTCCATCCCTGTTTTTACGTACTATGAATTCAGCGGTACTAAAACCGTCCAATCCGTATTCCCTGCTGTTCGGGTGTATATATGTATTTTCTCTATGAAGAAAGGCCACTATGTCCGCGACCTGCTCCAATGATCCTGAATCTCTAAGGTCTGAAAGTATAGGGCGCTTATCCATGCGCTTTTCAGTCTCTCGTGATAATTGACTGAGGGCCATTATCGGGACCATGTATTTTATAGCTAATTCTTTGATGGTTGCTATTACCTGCTCTATTTCCCTGTTCCGATTTTCAGCCTTGCCGGTTATTAACTGGATATAATCTATTATGATTAATTGGCATGAATGTTTACGTATAAGTTCTTGTATCCGGCTGCGGAGTAATTCAAGTGTGCACCCGGCGTCCTGGGCAATAAAGAAGTTATCGATATTGAGCTTTGAAATAGCAGTACTTATCTCCCCCCAATCGTCTTCCGATAAATTTCCGCTCTTTATTTTTTTGTTATCTATTTGGGCCTGCTGGCACGCCATCCGCATTGTAAGGGCATCGGGGGTTGACTCAAGCAGAATCCATCCTACCTTTTGCGAATTAAACGAAGCATATCTGGTTACATTACATGCAAACGCGGTCTTCCCTACCGACGGCCTTGCCGCCAATAACATTACCTGTCCGGGCTCGACGCTGGGGATTATATCTTCAATGGAACGGTATCCGAGCGACACGCCGATATGTTTTCCCTTGTTGTCCGCATACCAGCTTATATTATCCACAAGGCGCTTAAACGCCTTGTCTGTGTTTATAACTTCCAATTGATCCATTGATTCACGTTCTATGTCAGTAAGCGTAATAGCGATTTCCGAAACTGTTTCTTCCGATGGTTGCGTATAAGCGGTTTTAATAATCCCTGTGAGCTTCGTTATTGCCTGCCGACTTATGTGCTTATCAACAATTATATTTATATGTTCAGTTACATTGGCAGATGATAGAGAGGCCGTGGCACAAATGGCGAGATAGTGTGCCCCTCCGATTTCTTTAAGCCGGTCTTCTTCTCTGAGCCTGTCGGATACGGTCAGTACGTCAACCCCTATATTAATATTATCTAAATGCCGGATTACTTCAAAGATACGGCGGTGCTTCTCAAGATAAAAGTGGATCGGCTGCAACCGCGCGATAACGTCTGGTATACAATCAGGGTCTACAAGCATTGCGCCTATTACAGCCATTTCAACATCGGTGTCCTGCGGGAGTAATTCTGTGTTCATATCATTCTCCTATTATTCGTCGTCTTTATACGTAGAAATTTCCCTTACATGTGCTATCGGTATTCTTGTTATTATCTCACCTAAAAATATATTAATAAACATAGCCCCTGGTTCCACGAAATCAGCATAATAGTAAAGGATTTCACCGTCCATGAATGTAACTTCTATATTATGCATTTTACCACCCCATTGTAATTTTTTCTGCTTCGTCCTTCCATCTCTCGTTGTTTAACCATGTTGCTGGGTAAGGTACATATCGCCCGCTCTCTTTCGTCCAATCATCTGTTTTGCTTTGCAACTGAACTGCGGATAAAATCTTTTCAAATATCAAATCGACATCTTTTATTTTTTGAAATGCTTTGAAGGCGGCTTTTTTTGCCCTCTTCTTTGGATACTCCACCCAAAAACGGGCAAATAGTTTCGCCATTTGCACAAGTGTTTCTTTATTCTCTTTTAATCTATTCTCTTTTAATTTACTTTGTGTACTTTCTGCGGTAGAAACCGGGGTTTCTGCGGATTTCTGCGGAATAAACCCGATAGATTCCGTAGAAACTGGGGTTTCTGCGGTAGAAACTCCATTAATAAAAGGATCAAAGTCCGCCCCCATAATATCAAGTTTTGATGGTGGCTTTTTCTTTCTAATTCTATAAACATCGGTTATTCTATCAACAAAGTTCTGACTCCATACGATCCTTTTCGCCCATAATTCACGGTCTATTGCTCCAAGCTTAGCGAGTAAATCCAAAATCAATTTAGTTTCTTCCGTCGATAACCGGGTTTTCGCCGATAGAAATATCAATTCATTATCGTCATTCAAATCAAGAAAATGACCATCCTTCCGGCCAAGAACCTCAAGAAGCTTAAACCAAAAGGCATATCCATTGTTGCCGTAATTAGATTCAATCACAAATAATGTCCGGCGCTCCGAGGCATCGGTATCATGGGGAAAGTAATCGACATACTTCTTTGAAGGTCTGCCCATAAAATCTCCAAATAAAAAAGGCAGACCGTTAACAGTACACCTGTGCGAGAGATGCTGAAAAAAACGGCCTGCCCTTAAATTTTACCAACTAGGTTCGCACAACCATACTGTCTACCATTATACACGACCTCAATCCTAAAAAGTTCCGTTTGCTCTGGTGAATTATTATCGCCTTAACGCATTCCCTTTCACCATTTCGATAATGTTTTTTTCAATCAGCCGATCAATCGTTTCCACAAACTTTCCCGCCATGACATAACAACCGAAAATCCAAACAATAGAAATTATGGCGATGGCAACATGGTATTTGTATTTCATTGTGTCTCCTTTACTTATACAATTCGACTAAATCCCTTAATCTCCTCAGGAACTCCTCCGCGTTCTCCCCGTCAATCTGGTCGATCCATTCTTCCCAGTGCAATACCTGCAGTTCTGTCTGCTCGGCGGTTCCCGTTACCTCGATCTTCAATTCCATGAGCGATCCTCCTGTTATTTCCAGAAACGGAAATCATCATCCCGCAATACAATAAACGCTAAAAATATAAAAACCGCAATGCTGACCGTGAATCCGTCCATATCATCGTCCTCTATTACGAATTCGTTTTCATCAGGCCGATAAAATAGTCAATGATTTTCTGCCCCTGGGACTTGGTTAAAAACGCATAATTATCAACACCATACGTTGCCTGGATATAAACGAATACCGATCCGCCATCCTCCCGCTGTGTTTGTGCCCAGTATTTCTCTATGTCCTTGATCTGCTTTTCCGTGATACGTTCTTTGAGCCGCTTTGCCAACTCCGTCATTCCGGAAACCGACGATACATCAATACTATCGAGTCCGCACAATTCCTCTATGTACCCCGGGCCGATGTTTAAATACTTCTTGGCCTTTTCGACCTCCTTGTTTGCCACTTTCCACAGCTCCACGATTTCTAATTCTTCTTTTTCCTGGTCTGGGTCACCGCCGAGTTTCTCATTGATAACGTCATCAGCGGATTTCTTGTCACCGTTACCGCCTGCCTGCTCCGTCCCGCCGCCCGTTGCCTGCTTCCATGTTGCAAATCCCTCTACAATTGCCTGGTATAACCTCCGTAATTTCACAATATCGCGTTTGTCGAAATCAGCAACCGCTTTCCCGATCCACTTTGTTATTTCCACTTCCGTAACGCCTTGTTCGGAATACGATAAAATCATTTTATCCACTTTGAATTCGGCCTTGTCCATGCCCTCAAGCGTTTCATTGATTGCGTCTATGGCCTCTTCAATGATATACTGAGGGATTAACCGCAGGCCCTGATTCCGGATGGCTTTCGAGATGGCCGCGTTTTCTTTATTATAAAGCTCTTGTTCTGTCGATTCAACCAAATAAACGATTTCACCCCTCACATTAGCGCGCTCGCTGATTATCTGCCGGCTGCCGATCTTTTTACTCTCCCGCTCGACGGTTTTATCAATTGTCAACGTTGCAGTGAACGTTGTGTTCGTTTCCAAATCACAGCATAAAACCTTAACAAGGCGCCGCTTCACGTCCTCGAACACTGTTTCCTGATCAACATAAATGTTCCGGAATTCCCTGATTGCCATTTCCGCAAACCGTATCGATAGGCCGGATTTAATAATATCATTCCCCCTCTTGTCCCGGCCGACGCACTTGTCATACATCGCACCTGCTGCGAATTTAGGGCGTTTACAAACCTTGATCATCCGCTCAAGTGCCTGGTCTTCATTCCGCTGGTTTTTGAAGGCCATGAAGTACGCCGTCTGAATCCGTGTCTTTGCCGCCTCTGTTATTGCCTGCGACTCCCGACCGACAACGCCGGAATCCTCATCTCCAATTGTTTCCAAGCCATCCATATTCATATTTTCACCCCTGTTTTTTTATCGAATTACTCGAACCTTCCAACACTGCGAGTTCTTCCCGTAATTGCTTTATTTTTATTCCTTTATTTTCCTCAACGTCTTTTTCCATTAACTCCAGCATCCCCTTGAGAATTTCCTTGACATGAATATTTATATACTTTAAAAAATACTCTCTCCCAATTACATTACTATAAACACTTATTTTTTTTGAGCAACCTGCGTTCCCGTAATAACCAATATGGTTACTCAAAAAAACCTTAGTAGAAAACACAGTGAACCTATCCTCAGTATTAAATGTAAGTTCGTATTTGTCGCAATTTTCGTCTTGGATGGCCTTGAAATATTCCTCCATTGAATCTCGAAAGACATCTGTTGCATGTTTCAAATCTTCAAGTTCTTTCAGTTCCATGTTTCCACCCCTGTTTTTATTCCTCGAATGAAATATCAGTTATTGATTTCTTGACCGTGAACCGTCGTTCATTCCGCGTCGCCATATAATCTTCGGCGACTTCCGGCTTGTCTTCCCAGAAACCCTTCAAATTGAAATAATTCTTTTCCGCTGATGTACATGTCGCAATCAAATTATCATCGTATATCATGCCGCTCGAATCCAACATGTAGACCATAATTTTTTCTTTCATCTCCTTTTCGATTTTCTCAAATTTTAACCGCTTCACCCTCGCTTCCGAAAACTCCTGAGCCATCCGCGCAATGTCCTTTGTTGCCTCGATGGTCTTCAAAGGATCGGCGACCGGGTACAATTCCAATAAATCCCGATCCGATACCGGCGGAGGCGGTACCCTCGCTTCAATATTATTTTTCCAGAATGACACCAGCCGCGCCGTAATCTTTTTGATTAATAAGTCGTCCCGCTCAACAGCGAACGTCAGCACCGCCCGCCGCTCAGGGATGAATACGCACAATACGCCCCATTCCCAGCCAGTGATATTCATATAGTGAAGCACTTGAATTTTATAATGGATCGGGACTTCACCGTTCCAATTCCTGAACGCCATTGCCGACGCGCTTTTTCCCTCCCAGACGCCCGTGGTTCCCTGTGCTACATTTCCGTGAATTGCCCGATCCAGGTTAGCGCCCAGAAAGTCAAAGTCAGGATGAAACCGAATCTTGTTGTCCTGCCGCAACTGAAACCCGGTCTTCTCCGCGTATTGGTCTGCAATGAACGGCTCAATTGCCAGCCCGAACTGAAGGATACTTTTCCGGCCCGCATCAGATTCAAGCTCCTTTTGCGATTCCTCTTCACCATGAACGATCCGCTTGTAATACTGATACGGCGTAACCCACGGATTTAATCCCAGCGCTGCCGATGCACCAGAACCACCGATGTACTCACCGTGTTTTTGCATCCATACAGAATGAGGCATTCCAACTGTGGATATATAATTTTTCGCCATTTTATTAATGCCCTCCGTTTGTGTCTATACATAATACTAAAAAAAGTGTTAAAATACAATAAAAAAGTATATTATTTTCAATCCCATCTATTCACTATTTTTTTCCCACATATTGCGAGAAATCCGCAAGAACTATATCGCCATCTGTCCCGAGTCCTCGGAACCGCTCAACAGGGACAACAGGCAGCCCAAACAACGAGCCATACGGGCAAGTGCTCTCAGACCTCAGAAATGGGACAATTAACATCGATAAAAAAGAACGCCTATCCATGATTCACCTCCGCTACGACATTGCTATTTTTACATCCTGATATATCCGCACTCCGGGAATGTCACGGACACCGGCGCGAACCGCGTTTCGAATTGCAGTTGTATCAACCTCAAGATACTTTCTCGGCACGGCGTTATTGTCTAAAATCTCAAACGTCCAGACCTTTTTTGTTGTCGATTTTACGCCGTCATACCGCTGTGTCTTCTCCGGGGCCATCGCCGCGACTGCCTTTGTCCCCGCTTCCTGTTTTGCCTGCTCTGCCTCGCGCATGGCCGCCTCAAATTCTTCACTCTCTTTGTTCGCACTTTCTGCCGCGATCCGGGCCGCTTCATCTACTTTTCTCCGCGCTTCTTCCTCTGCCCGTCGTGCCGCTGCCTCGAGCTCCAGGCGTTCCCCTTCCTGTTTCCATTCGTAATCAATGACCTTGCCCCGGAGAATCTTATCGGAGCCCTGGAATTCCACCGTGTGCCGCTTAAAAAAATCATTAACTTCTTTCACCCGGGCATTCAGCGGAGAAACTAACGCATTGCGCGTCTTTTCAAGCCCGGAGACGATGGTTTTAATATCCTTCAAAACATAAGTAGCGATCTCCCTGTCGTCGCCGCCGGCAATGATGATCTCCTTTGCATCCTTCGAAATCTGGTCACTGATGGCTACTAATGATTCAGACGCTTCGTTCAGCCGCCCTTCCGCGATATCAACAGACTGGAATTTTTCTAATGAATTCATAACGTTCCCCGCTTAATAAATGGTTAGCCCGCCCAGCAATTCAACTAAAGCTGGGTACTCTTTTTTTATAAAATACTTGCTCTCGCGCTTTGAAACCAAATCAAATAAATCATATACCGCGTTCAACTTCCTGAGTTCCCGCATTTTATACGATCCCAAATGAACCTTGCCGACAATTAAAAGCCGCTCAATATCCATGCCCGTAAAATGCCGTGATGATTTAACCCGGGCCGTCAAAAACTGGATTATTGCATATTGAACCGCAGCAACATGCACTTTAGGATGCACCTCTTTTAAACGCCCCTGCTCGCCCTGTGGCATATTGCCGTACTTTCCTGCACCGGAAGTCTCTTTTTCAAAAGGTAATAGGATAGTCCCCCCACCTTTTTCGCTCTCGGCCATTCTATTCGCGGCGTTACGTCTCCCCGCGTCCGCGCTTTCTTTTGCACCTCCGCGCGTCGAAAACGGATTAAACCCGAACCGGAACGGCCACAACGGGCATTTCCTTTCCATGCAGTATCTTATCCCCTTGTACGATCCCCCGGTACACTCAAAGCATTTAGCCCGAATCCCTTTCCCGATGGGCTGTTTTTTGATACCCGCCAATATAACCGCGTCCCTGTGCAATTGTTTATCACTCCGGTTCATTGCGCTCTCCCTGGTTTATTAATTCTATCCCGAATTCGATTATTGCCCGTTTTACATCAATGCAACCGACATAATCGGCGGCATTAATAGCATTAACGACAGCCATATCAGTTTCAGGTACGGAATCGACACCAGAAGCAATGGCAGTACGCGCGGCATTCCTAGCAGAGACAGCGGCGGCAAGCGCGGCAGTTCTATCCGGAATATCTGGAATATCGGCAGCATTCAAAGAGGCAGCGGCAACAACGGCCTTGGCATTTTCTTCCGTCATGTGAAGCCTGTCCATGAACCAATCCTCCGCCTCGACTATTGCCCGCCTGGGCCGGTTATCGCCAGGGCATAACCCCTCAAAAATAGGCAAGACCTGCCGCGCTGCAAATATCGCAAATTTTGTCCGCCGCTCCGATGTTTTTAGTAACCGCACAGTAAGCCATACCGCGTAATCAAACCGATTGCGTTCAACACACTCCCGAATAAAAGCATCATGTTCTAAACCGATTAATCCCCAATCCGTTACGTTCATAACCCCAGACGAGCAAGCACGCAGATCATACAATAAAGCTATTGTGATTTTCATTAGCCGCGATCTCCTTTCGTGTGTTCTAAATGCGGGATGTGAACCTCAAAGCTGCTCGCCGCATTCTCCATGAGAACCGGCATTGCCTGCGCAATTTCGCCCAGCGGAATCTTGCCATCAGCATTCAAATCAAAGCGCACCCATAAGGACGATCCGCCAGTATCGCTATTCATTTTCAAAACCTTCATCGCGCGCCCCTTATTTTTTGGGTTTTCTCGGCCGCTTTTCCCGCGACTCGATCTCTGCATTGATAGCCGGCAGCTCCAATATCAAATGCGGATTACGCGCAATCAGTGTAAACAATACCTGATACCCGCGCTTTGATATTCTGCCGATGCGCTTCCATGAGATCAACTGAGGCATTTTCAGTCCGAACATTGAAGCGAACCGTTCTTTTTTCATGCCCGTACCCTCAATCATTCCATCTAAGTCTGCCAATGTTACAATCGTGTCCTTTTTCATCCGCCATTCCTTTCTGATTTCTGTGTGTCCGCAAAGGCCGCATTCATACTGTCGGCGGAACCTGTAATTGTTTCCCGTCTCCGCCTGCCGAACGCTCACGACAATAAACCGCCCCTGGCGCCCGCAGATGGGGCATGAATTAACGCTGTTCCGGCGCTGTGCCGCTGCTGATATTTTCGCCCTGCCGATACTATTCATTTACTCACCCATTCGCCGGGGTTCGGGAAGCGGATGTCATTAAAATAAGAACCGACTCCCTCGTCATAAGACCAGATTCTATGGTATCCAGCCGAACTGGTTAATAGATAAATAGCCGGTTCCCATTCTCCATTCATAGGTTTCACCATCACCCGATCTCCCGCCTGGAATTCCCGCTCTTCGCCTTCGACTTGGATGTGAAGGACTTTTCGACAATCCTCACGAATATGGGAACAATCTGTTGTATCCATGGGATTTCCCTCGCCACCATAGCCCGCCAGTTTAAAGGCAATTTTTTCATCTGAATCGTAAACCATCTCTCCGACATCAAACATCGGCGCCGGTTCTTTCACTTCTTCTTCAACCCGCTTGCCTTCGAGTTCATCTGCTGCCTTGCGGAGCTTATCCGCGATTGATTTTATGTTCATGAGTTCTCCCTTCTGGCCTCTTCCATCGCGTACGTGATCCGCGTGAGTTGGTCACGGATGTCAATGAGGACTTCGGTTATATAAATCGGGAAGTACTCAATTTTTTCAACATGACTCATGGCTTCTATAATCGCTTCCTTACTTTTCATCGTTTCTCCTTTCCGTTATATAATCAGCGACACACTTCAGATGGAATTCAAGTCGTTTATTGTGCGATGTTACGTGTCGGGGAACGTAGCCCAAATATCCCAACAAATTTACTGTATCTCTTGCATCCTCGGAAGTTATTTGATTCCCACATATTTGACATTTCATTCATTCTCCTTTTGTTTATTGTGAATCCTGCCAATATCTATCATTATCAACTGAGCACTCCGCACAAATCCCCGTTAGCCTCAGAATCAAATCGTTGCCGCGAACTTTGTAATGTAGAACCGGGCCGTCGATTCCGAAAGTCCAGTTTTAAATAACATCTTGTCTGCCAACTTCATCCGAAGATTAACCGCGTCGCCATTGGAACCGATCCGGGCCCAGTGCGCATTATTAGAAATCACAAACGATGTCTCCATTTCCCCGCGTACAATAAACCCCTCGCGCCTGCAATGCTCTTTGATCCGGTTAAACATGGCTGCGCTCCTCTTCCTCGGCAAGCCACACGAGCGCATATTCTGGGACCTCTCCCAGACACACTTCAACCGCGCAGTCACCATCATCCTCGCAAAACAAGTTACAGTTATAATGTGAATATCCAGGGCACTCGCAAAGCGGGTGCCTGTGGTGGTAAATTTTACTTTCGTCGAAATGCATGATAAATCTCCTTATAAACTTTTTATAATAAAATCGCGGGGCCGCCGCCCGTCCCGACAACCCCGCGCTGAATTTCTAATTTGATAAATTTAGTTCTATCTTAGCTATGGCAATGCAAAGGGCAGCCAATTCTTTAAAATCGGTGTCCTTATTTATTCTCATATCCGCAATAGCCCTTAATGCGATGGCGTGACTTTCAACGTTCATTTCTTTCATTTTCCGTGCCCTCCGAATGGTGAATAAACATATTTGATTCACTTATAATATACTACATTAAATCCGAAAAATCAAGTACTTTTTTAACTTTATTTGTACTTTTTTATATCTGTGGGGATAAAAAAACGGCGGGAGCCTGCCACAAGCCCCGCCGCTCACCTAAAACAAGATTGCATTGCTATCACCCTCATAATCTGCTACATGGAGCGCCCTCCTGTTTATGGTTTTATTTTACTTATGAAACTACTCGCCCGCGACAGCCACCCGCGCATATACCGGCCCTTCGATAGTTCAATATAATACGCAATTCTCAGTCCTGCAATACCTATTATTAAATATTTTTCCCGCCGCTCAGTGCTGTAATGCTCATTCAATACGCTACACGTCTGGCCGCCGATATTGCCGTCTACCGTTAATTTCGCATACCCTCCGCGGTTCAATGCGTTTAACGTCTGCTGTGTCCATGTTGCCGCGTCGCCGATGCCGTGATTAACCGCGCAATCATAGAGCAATCCTGCGACCGCCTGGCTATGTATTTTATCGCCGGCTACTGGTGACCAGTACTTTTTATAATAAAAATCCCGAACCATCGCGTCCAAGTCTGGAAGCCGTTTCAACTCCTTGGTCAGCTCGAAATCGTTTAATACGTTCAACTGGCTTTTCGCCCCGTCGATTATCTCCCAGCCGTCCCAGTTCGGATTGAACTTCCGCGCGATTCCTCTGTATGTTTCACCGCCTGAGTCATTAGGATCGTGTGAGTATCCGCCCTCAATATTATCCGTGAACTCAAATGCAATATCAAACTCTGCCATTACCTCACCTATTTAAATAATGTTGTGATACCCCCCAACTCAGGCTGAGCGCCTTTCGTATGCCCAATCACTCTTTGCAATTTAAACCATGTTATAGTGACAGGACGAAAAGAAATGCAGCCATGGCAATAGCTAATCCACATATATACCCAAAAATCATAAGTAAAAGCGCTTTAAACATCATACTATTTAAATCTGATTTTGATATCTTTAGTCCTGTGATATGATTAT
>Ga0075122_10002195_pt1 | contig 13074 bp, 13 predicted proteins | sample AntAceMetag02UKB_FD_69790 | JGI IMG/M metagenome (GOLD analysis project Ga0075122, IMG submission 69790) | Saline lake microbial communities from Ace Lake, Antarctica - Antarctic Ace Lake Metagenome 02UKB | ecosystem: Environmental > Aquatic > Non-marine Saline and Alkaline > Saline | place... | reverse complement strand
TTAATTTAGAACCTAACAGATCAGGAGTTGTATCATGGCTATGGATTACACTTCGCTGAAAAAGACGAAAGTACAAGATGGATTGCTTGGGAAGATAATGAGCTACAACGATGTTGTAGTTTTTTTAGATTCTTGCAAGCCGATCAATTATGGTGAAGCTGTTTTGCAAAGAATGAACAAGCTAAATGCATTGTTTGATAATGTTGCAGACAAGTTGGATATCGTTTTAGTTGGCGGAACTAACGGAAAAAGTTCTACAATACACTTTGCATCAAAATTACTCAAAGAAGAAGGTTACAAGGTTGGTGCTGCGTTTTCTTCTCATCTTTTAAACTATAACGAGCGTTTCGCTGTAGATTCTCAAAATATAACAGGCAAACAATTTGCAGAAATCACCTCTGAAGTTATTAACATGGCAAAAGTTAACAACATAGAGGCAACTTCATTTGAAGTTTTGACAATGTCTTCTTTTCTTTATTTTAAACAAGAGAATGTCGATGTTGTTCTTCTCGAAGTTGGTCTTGGTGGTAAATTCGATGCTACAAACATTTGCAAACCTCTCATCTCTGCAGTTACAAGAATTGCAGAAGATAATGCTGATTTCTTAGGTGAAGATCTCGATAGTATCACAAATGAAATGATGGGAATCGCTAAGAAAGATGCTTGGTTCATCTCTGCAGAACAAAGTAAGATCAGACTTGGTAAGATGAAAGAACTTGCCGAAACAAATGGCGCAAAATGGTTGATGCCTATTCGAAAACTTTCTTATCTTCCATACATGTTTGAACAACTTTACGGCCGCAGTGCATCTTTGGCCGAAAGAATTTCACAAATTTATGTTGAAAGTGTTAAAGGAAAATTTTCTCCGTTCTTACGTGGAAATATTCTTCCTACAAGAAGAGGACAACGTGGTCGTCCAACTCTAGAAGCAAAGAAACAAGCAGAACTTAATCCGCTTAAAACTCTTAAGACTTTCTGGGCCGAAGAGTTTGGTCTTCTTCGTGGTAGATTCGAAATGCTTGATAAGGAAAAACCAAGCATTCTTTTAGATAACGCGCACAACATTGATGCTTTTACAAATTTATTTCTTGGTATTCGTTTGCTTCATTATCAAAGATCTATTAATGGATTAACATTGGTCATGGGGCTTCGAGAATATCACAAGGTTCACGAAGTTATGAAGCTTGTTCGCTATCTGCTTAAAAAAGTTAGTGGTCAAGTTGTCTTTACTTCACTTCCAAATGGCGTTTCTTGTCATAATCCACAAGATCTTGCAAAGATAGCAAGAGATCTTGGAATTACAGCTAAGGCTTACAATAGTTTTGGCGAGGCTTTTGATGCTGCAAAGGAAACTGTTGATGATCGTCAAGGTCTTGTTGTAATTACCGGTGCAGAGTCGCTTGTAAGTGAGTATTGGAAATATAAAGATATAAAGAAACTTAACTAAGTTGAAACTTAACTAAGTTTTTTATATTAGATTTAAAGAAGAGAAGGCGTGGAAAATTTTCCACGCCTTCTCTTCTTTAATGAAAAGGACGAATTTTAAATTAATAATTCAAACAGTTTTGTTTTTTTCGAATCATCTCGGCTTTGCTTTCCATTACAAGCATTTCTCGATCTATCGTTTTTAAGAATTTAATTATCTCAGTGGAATATTCGGGGTGTTTTATGGCAAGAGCTATATTTGATTTGAGCCATCCCATGGGTGTTCCTGTATCGTATCTTGTTCCCTGAATTTTATATGCAAAAACTTTTTCTCCATTTGAAATAAGAGCGCGTATAGCATCTGTTAGCTGAATCTCTCCACCGCTTCCTGTTTCTGTTCTATCTAGCATTTTGAAAATACCAGGAGAAAGAACATATCTTCCGATGATTGCAAGGTTAGAAGGAGCTTCTGTTGATTTTGGTTTTTCTACTAAGGTTTTAACCTGGAAAAGGCTAGGGGAAAATTGTTTTTTTACAGCGATAACACCGTATCGAGAAATACATTCTATTGGAACTTCTTGTACTGCGATAACATTGCATTTTTCTTGAGTTGCTACTTTTATAAGTTGAGAAATTCCTGGGGCAGCTCCTGAAAGAACATCATCTGGAAGCATGATTGCCACATATTCTTTGCCAATTGTGTGGCGAGCCGACCATACAGCATGGCCAAGTCCGAGGGGTTCTCTTTGACGGACATAAGTGAAGTCGGCAAGTTTGAGAAGATTATTTAGAGAGCTTAAGAGCTTTTCTTTATTTCTTTCTTTTAAAAAATATTCGAGTTCTGGAAGAGTATCAAAGTAATCTTCGATAGATTTTTTGTTGTTTCCGGTTACGAAGATGAAATTTTTGATTCCAGATTTTACACCTTCTTCAACGGACCACTGAATAGCGGGTTTATCGATAAGTGGGAGCATTTCTTTGGGGACAACTTTGGTAGCTGGGAGAAAGCGAGTGCCAAGACCTGCGGCAGGGATGATTGCTTTTATGATTTCCATAGTGGATTCCTCTACCTTTTTAAAAGAAAAGTTTTACCTGCCAATATCTTAAAGGCTTTGAAGAATTTTAAAAGAAAAAATAAAAAGCAAACTTAAAATTGTTCTAAAAATCTTACTTTGCCGCTGTGGAAAAGTCGAATGTCATTGATATTGTATTTGATCATTGCAAGCCTTGTAAGGCCAAATCCGAATGCAAAGCCAGAATATTTATCAGGATCAATTCCACCAGCCTTCAAAACATTTGGATGAATTAATCCGGCTGGAAAAACTTCTATCCAAGTTGATTGTTTACACACAGAACAACCACCACTACAGAACGGACATCGGATATCGATCTCAACTCCTGGTTCAACGAATGGAAAGAAGCCAGGACGTATTCTTATATCGAGATCTTTTTTGCCTAAGAGAGACTGTAAGATATTTTGCGCTGTTGCAAAAAGATTAGAAAGAGTAACTTTTTTATCTATCAAAAAACCTTCGCATTGCATGAACATGAAGTCATGAGAAGCATCGGTTGCTTCTTGTCGGAAGCATCTACCAGGAGCAACTGCTGCAATAGGGAGTTCATTTGTTTCCATTGTATGAATTTGAATGGGAGATGTTTGTGTTCGCATCAACATGTTTGGAATGTTTAGCCAAAATGTATCGTGCATGTCTCTTGCAGGGTGATCTTGCGGAATGTTTAGTGCTGTGAAATTGTACTTTTCAGTTTCCATCTCAGGACCATCTAAGATTTCATAGCCCATTGATGTAAAAATGTTTTCAATTTCTTCTGTTAGTTTGGTGTAGATGTGAAGATGGCCTTCTTTGGCATCTGTTTTGCATGCAGAAACATCGAAATTTTGTTTTTTGAGATTGGCTGCTTTGATCTCTTCTTCTCTTACCTTTACTTCGGCTTCTTTTATTTTTGTATCAATTTCTACTTTGAGTTTGTTGAGAAGAGGGCCGCATATCTTTTTTTCTTCTGTGGAAATATTTTTAAGTTCGGAGAGTAATCCTTTTACAACTCCTTTTTTCCCTAAAAATTGAATTCTTAGTTTTTCGATATCTTTTATTGTCTTAGAATTTTTTAATTCTTGATCGAATAGTTCTTGAGTTTTTTGAATATTTTTTTCTAAATCCTGCATGGATTGTCTCCGCTTAGACCAACATTTTTGTTCTAATGCTAGAGATTATAACATTTTTTAATGAGGTTGTCAGGAGTCTGTTGGAAAATGAAAAGAAGAGAATGTTAGATTTGAATGTTTTGATGAGAATAAAAAAAGAAGGCGGGAAAAATTCCCGCCTTCTTTTTTGTGCTTACTGTGTGATACGAAGCTATAGCGAAGTATCATTCTAAGTTGTATTTTTTATAAATTTGAAAAGAGCGAAAATCCACCAATATCATCATCATAATCACTTGAGTCTTTTAAGCGATTGGCGAGTTTAGTAATTCTCTGTTCAGTTTCTTCTATTTTCTTTTTAGTTTGTTCGTATATATAAATAGAATCTGTTGGTTCAGTTATTCTTGCATCTTGAGATGTAGAAGAAGGTGTTATTTTACCTTTTTTATATTGAAGTGCTTCTATTTGATTTGCAGCTTCGGTCAACTCATTTAAAGCCTTTTTAAGGGTATCAAAAGCTGTCCGGGTGTTTCTTGTTTTAAGATATTCGTTTAAAATATTAGTTGCTATAGTTTCAGTTAACTCTGGAGAAGTCGGAGTTCTATTAGCCAAACTTCTGAAGTGTGTCGGTGATTTTTCTTGTGGTCCGGCGTTTACGCTTAAAATGCTTGAAAGAGCAAGACCTAAAATTAACAATTTTTTCAAAGTTTTCATTTTTATTTCCTCATATTTAAAAAACGTTTAATCATTCCATTTAACTAAAAAAGACTTTATGGCTTACTCTAACCTTAAAAGTCTACTCCAGATTAGGTTTAAATTTCATATTTGTCAACTTGGTGCCTTGCGCAGAAGGCCTTATTTATCCGCGCTAAACTGCGAATTTCTTTCAAATTGAATCTAAAGAGTCGTGTTCTTATGTTTTTTTAAGATAAATTGATGAAAAAGATGAGGAAAATTTGTGTTTTTCTTTTGATATTTCTCAATATTTAATTGACATTGGGTTGTTGAAATTGTAACATTTTCTCAATGTTTTGCTCTTTTATTGCAAAATTTAGTGCCGGGATAGCTCAGGTGGTAGAGCAGAAGACTGAAAATCTTCGTGTCGGCGGTTCAACTCCGCCTCCCGGCACCATCTTTTTTCTTCTTTTTTCTTTAAAATTCATGCATATTTAGGCGAAAATGTTTAAATTTGTTAAATTCTTCTTAAATTTAAAACTTTTTATAAAATAATTTTTCTAAAAACATTAAGTTTTTTAATTAAAACAACAAAGGAAAAAATGTTTGATTTTTTATCACAAAAATTTTCAGGGGTTTTGGGCTGGCTAAAAGACAGAGGGCGTCTAACAGAAGAGAATGTAGACCAAGCAACAGGGCAAGTAAAAGATGCCTTGCTCGAAGCCGATGTGCCGTATGATCTTGTTGACGAATTCTTATCTGCGATAAAAGAAGAGGTTGTAGGGCAAAAGATCGTAACAAAGTTGAATCCTGGTCAGCAATTCATCAAAGTTGTTCATGACAAACTCTTATCTTTTCTCGGAGGAGATACTTCTTCTGGAAATATCTCATTTCAAATACCATCAATTATCATGTTCTTAGGCTTGCAAGGAAGTGGAAAAACAACAACGCTTGCAAAGCTTTCTAAGTGGATATTAAAAGAAGCGAAAAAAAGAAATAAAACAAGAAGAGTTCTTGTAGCATCAGTCGACTTTTATCGGCCTGCGGCTGTTGATCAGCTAGAAATTTTGGCAAAACAGGTCGGTGTTGATTTTTATCGTGCCAAATCTAGTAATCCCCTAAAAGCAGCTATCGAGATAAATGATTATTTTAAAAAGAATAGCTATGCTCATCTTCTTCTAGATACTTCTGGCCGCCTGCATATTGACAATGTGATGATAAAAGAGATTCGAGATATCGATAGCAAGCTCAATCCAAAATATAAAATTTTAGTTCTTGATGCTATGACAGGGCAAGAATCTTTGCGAGTTGCAAAAGCCTTTGAAGATGGTGTTGGGTTTTCAAGCGCAATACTTAGTAAGATGGATAGTGATGCACGTGGAGGTGCGGCCTTCTCTTTTCGATATGCTCTTAAAAAACCACTAAATTTTATTGGATACGGAGAAAAGGTCGATGATCTTGAGGCGTTCATTCCAGAGAGAATGGCAACGCGAATGTTAGGAATGGGCGATATCATGACTCTTGTCGAGAAGGCAGAAGAGAATGCTGATCTTGAGTCTCAAGAAGATGTTGCAAAGCGATTTATGCAGGGAACATTTTCTTTGGATGATTTTGCAAAGCAACTAGAGATGCTTGAAAAGATGGGATCGATGAAGAAGATTATGCAATATATCCCAGGAGCCTCGCAAGTCTCTTCTGAGCAGATAGAAGGGGGGCAAAAAGAAGCTTTAAGGTTCAAAGTGATTATTTCTTCTATGACGAAAAAAGAGCGCATTATCCCGCAGATTTTGGATGCTTCTAGGAAAAGAAGAATCGCAAAAGGTTCAGGAACTTCGGTAGAAGAGATAAATCAGCTTCTAAAAAAGTTTGAACAAGGTAAACAAATGGCAAAAATGTTCAAAAAAATGGGCAAATTTAATTTTTTTAAATAAAAATATAGACTAAAGCCCAAAGTTAGCATAAAAGTGGCGGAAATTTCTTCTAAATGCTAACATGTTGTTTTGCTATGAAATAGGGTATAAATTGCCCAAAGTAAGTACCAAATTTTAATTAAAGTATAATTTACACGAGGAAAACCAGACATGGTGAAAATTCGATTAAGCAGACTTGGTAAAACCAACCGTCCTTACTGGCGTATCGTCGCCCTTGATTCTAGAAAAAAAAGAGACGGTGCTTTCTTAGATAATCTTGGAAGTTATGATCCACTTAAACATGAAGTAACTCAAATACATCTTGATCGTATTCAAGAATGGGTTTCAAAAGGTGCTATCTGTTCAGATACAGTAAAGAAACTCATCAAAACGTACAAGAGTACAGAGATCTCAGGCAAAGAGCCTAAAATTAAAAAAGAAGTAAAGACAAAAAAGGCAGAAGCTAAAGTAGAAAAAAAAGCTCTCCCTAAAGAAGAGAAAGCCGAGAAAGTTGAAAAGCCTGTAGAAGAAAAAGTTGAAGAGAACAAGGCTTAAATCCACAAGATGTTTTAAAAACATCCGGAGGTAAATGTATTCATGCTTAGCAAATTAGTAAAGTACGTTGTTGAAAAGTTGGTCGACAAACCAGACCAGGTTTCTGTGGTTGAAGAAACTTCGGGGCAAGCGATTGTTGTTAAATTGCGAGTCGCTCCAGAAGATTTGGGTAAAATCATAGGAAAAGAAGGTAAGATGGCTCGGGTTATTCGAACTCTTGTTCATACTGCAGCAATTCTGCAGGGCAAACGTGCTATATTAGAAATTTTAAAATAAGACTTTCAATTTTTTGAGAGGTCTTTTTTTTTGAGAAATTTTCTCAAAGTATTTTAGAAAAGGTTATTCAAATACTTATTTTTCACATCTAAAAGGGACGCTTCAGGTGAAAATTTCCATTCTTACTGTATTCCCAGAAATATATGATAATTTCTTACAAACAAGTTTAATTTTACGAGCTCAAGAGAAGGGGCTTGTTGAATTTGACGTTGTTAAATTCTCTGACTTTTGTGCACCAAAAGAACGCATAGATGAACCGGTTTGCGGCCCTGGTGCGGGGATGATCTTAAAACCTGAAATTGTAGAGAAGGCGATCGAGTCTTGCGAGGCAAAATGGGGCAAGGCTGAAAAGATATTCTTTTCTCCTCAAGGTAAAAAATTAAACCAACCAATTCTTCGAGGCTTTGCAAAAAAGTTTTTTGATTTAGAAGAAGAAAAGAAAATTTACACGACAAAAGAAGATAAGCATATCATGCTTGTTTGTTCTCGATATGAAGGAATGGATGAGAGAGTAGAAAAATATTATGCCGATGATGTTATATCGATTGGCGATTATGTTTTGATGGGTGGAGATCTTCCGGCACAGGTTTTTTTAGAAGGTATTCTTCGACTACTTCCTGGTGTTGTTGGCAAAGAAGAGTCAACACTCAAAGAATCATTTGAATCTTCTTTCTTAGACTATCCAGAGTATGGATTACCAGCCTCTTGGAATGGAGAAGAGATTCCAGAAATTGTTCGCAGTGGCAATCATGAAGCAATAGATAAATGGAGAGAAAATCAAGCTGCAAAAAAAACAATCCAAAATCGTTTTGACTGGTTCATATCTCATGCAAAAGATGAGAAAGAATACCATCTAGCCAAAAAATTTATTCCAAATCATTATGTTGCTCTATTGCATACTCAAATCTTGGTAAAAGGGGGAAGAGAAGGGGATACCTCTATTACATCAATAGATATTCATGATGTCGCACGTTCTTCTGCAACATATGACATAGAAAATTACTTTATTGTTTCAAGACTTAAAGACCAACAAGCCATAATGGGTAAGTTTCTTGATTTTTGGAAATCAAAAGAAGGTCTAAAGTACAACGCTAATCGCTATCAAGCTGTAAGTCGGGTTATTCCTGCTTATAGCTTTGAAGAGGTTTTGGATGCTATAACAAAAAAAGAAGGCAAAAAACCTTTGGTTGTAGCGACATCGGCACAATCCCATTCTTCTCTTTCTACAATTGATTATTTTGCACAAGGAAAGTTGTGGAAACAAGAACGGCCGGTTTTATTTATTTTTGGTACAGGACACGGATTAAGCGAGTCTGTTTTACAAAAATGTGACTATATGCTTCTTCCCGTAGAAGGAATGACCGATTTTAATCATCTTTCAGTGCGTTCTGCTGTTGCAGTGGTTCTTGATCGGTGGTTAGGCCTAAAAACTAAGATATACGGTTAGAATCTGGGCATATCTTGATAAATTATTTAAATGAAGATATATTCACCTATACTAATAAATGAAGGTAAATTTTAAGATAATTATTGAAAAATTTGAGACCTTAGAAGAGGAAATCGCATGAAAGCTAGTGGCTTAACAAAAGAAACAATATTGAATTTGGGAGTGGAAGATAGAAACTTCCCGGATTTTAACATCGGAGACCAAATCGAAGTTTCTGTTTTGATCAAAGAAGGAACCAAGGAAAGAGCTCAAGCTTTCCGCGGAGATGTCATCTCTCGTCATAATGGTGGCATTGCAAGTACCTTCACAGTTCGTAGAATTTGTTCCAACAACATCGGTGTTGAAAGAATTTTCCCTTACTATTCTCCAATCATTAAAGATATCAAATTGATAAAGCGTGGAGTTGTTCGCAGAGCAAAATTATTTTATATTCGTGATCGCGTAGGTAAAGCTGCTAGAATCAAAGAAAAGATTCTAACAAAAGAACAAAAAGCAGCAGCAAAAGCAAAAAAATCTTAACTTAAATAAAATCTTAATAGTTTAGATATATAAAAAACGAAAACTATAGATTGATATTTATGAGCGATTTAGTCGAAGATTCTTCTATACCGGAAAAAAGGGCTGACGGTTTTAATTTTAACCGACGTTCTTTTTTCTGGTTTTTTTTAATCTCTATTCTTTTTTCTTTTTCATCATGTCAGCAAAAGAACACATCAAATGGTTTGAATGATGGAAAAATGTCAAAAATATCAGATAGATATTCCAAAGACTTTCAGTCGAATCCAGAAAATGCATTGCAACAAGCAAAGCTTTCTAATATCCCAATACCTGTAGGTTATCGTCTTGTTGAAAGTGATCTGACAGATGAGTTGGCATCATTTTGTTATGAAGGTAGCTTGACGGTTCAACAGGTTGCAGATTTTTATAAACAAAACATGGAACGCCTTGGTTGGGATATAAGTGATTTATCAACAGAGCAGGAAGGTCTTTTGTTTTGCTGTAAACCAAGAAAAGTTTGCGCGGCTTCAATCCGAGAAGAAGGGCGCAAAAAGAATGCAAAAATTTATCTATTCTTAAAAGATAAAGAAAATGGTGTAGGTGGCGAAGTGATGGATATAAACGCCAAACAAATTCCATTAAGTTAGATTTTATATATGAGGAGTTTATGTTAATTTTGATAAAAGCTTTGGCCTTGTTTTTGTCGATAGTATTTATTATGCCTGTTGTCTTCTTTATTTTGATGGGCGTATTTGGAAGTTGTTTTGAGTTAACAATAGATCGTGATTCTTGGCTTGCGAAAACAAAAATTCGTTGGCTTAGAGTTCTGGTTCAAAAGATTTTCGTTTTATCTTGATAATAATTTTTTGATAAAAAGAAGCCACCAATGGAAAAGTCGGTGGCTTCTTTTTATTTATGATTTATAGATCTTCAGCTGCTAGAAGTTTTGCCACAGTGTTTACTTTGCCTGCCCCTAGTGTGAGTAAAACATCGCCTTCCTGGAGAGTGTTCTTAATATGTTCTGTTGCTTCTTGGTAAGATGAGGCATAGATGGTTTCTATTCTTGGATCTTTTTCTTTTATAGCTTTTACCAATCTTTCACTTGTTATGTTTGGGATAGGTTTTTCGCTTGCTGGATAAATGTCGGTTAAAATTAATACGTCAGTTTTGTATTGCGTGAATGTTGAAACAAAATCATCCCAAAGTTTTTGTGTTCTTGAGTATCGGTGAGGTTGAAAGAAGACAACTAACCGTTTTTGAGTTTTTTGTCGTGCAATAGAAAGAACGTTTTTTATCTCTGTTGGGTGATGACCATAATCATCAAAAATTTCAGCGTTCTTGTATGTTCCTTTGTATTCAAAACGTCTTTCAACTCCTTTAAAGCTTTCTATGGCTTTTGCTATGTCTTCGAAAGGAACATCAAGCTCTAAGCATAGTGATATTGCGGCAAGAGAATTTAGGATGTTATGTTTTCCAGGGATGTTTAGTTTTACTGTGCCTAATTTAAAATTTTCTTTATCTATTTTGCCGAAAAATGTTTTAACTATTTTTGAGTTAGTGGCATAAACATTAAAAGAAGAGCCTGAAGGGGAAAGTTCTACAATTTCGCCCTTTATGTCGGCGTTACCATTAAGACCATACTTGATTGTAGGAACGTGGGTTAGTGGTAAAATCGATTTGACTCCAGGGTCGTCAACGCAAACAATAGCTTTCCCATAAAATGGAAGCCTTGCTAAAAAACTTTTAAACGTTTCTTTTACGTCATTTAAATCTTTGTATGTATCCAGATGTTCGGCATCAATGTTTGTAACAACAGCAAGACTAGGGTTGAGATAAAGAAGAGAGCGGTCGCTTTCATCGGCTTCTGCGATTAAAAAATTACCCATCCCAAGATGAGCGTTGGTAGAAATATTTTTAAGAATACCGCCTATAATAACAGTTGGGTCTTTTTGCGCTTCAAGTAAGATATGCGAAATAAGAGAAGTTGTTGTTGTTTTGCCATGGGATCCTGATATTGCGACGCTATCTTTGGTTCTCATGATTTCGGCTAGCATAATTGCTCGTGGAATAACAGGTATTCCTTTCTTTATCGCGGCAGCAACTTCAGGATTTTTTTGATCAACAGCAGATGAGTAAACAATGATATCTGCTTCTTCTATATGGCTTGGATCATGTTGTTCATAGATAGGACATCCCATCTTTTTGAGCTGGCTTGTGTTCTCTGGCTGTTTTGCCCTGTCACAACCAGAAACCATATAGCCTTGCTGTTTTAATATTTCTGCAATTCCACTCATTCCTATTCCGCCAATACCAATGAAATGTATATGTTTTTGTTTTTTATACATATCTAATGATTCCAATAGTTAGTGAAATAATTTACAAAGCGGTTTAGTCCTTCTTCTAGAACATGTCTCTCTCGTGCAAAGCAAATTCTTATAAATGGGTCTCCACTTGGCCCAAAAGTTGATCCCGGAACTGTAGTGACTTTACTTTTTTGCATAATATCTAGGCACAAATCTGAGGTGTCTTTTTTTGTTGTCTTTAAGAATAAATAGAAGGCTGCTTGTGGTTTTTGATAAGAGACTATGGATTTTGTTACAAGTGGCTGCAGTATTTTGTTTGCTATAGTTAAATTGTTTTGAACCTCTTCTGCAAATTTTTGTGTTAATTCTGGATGATCTAGTGCATATAGTGCTGCATATTGTCCAACAACAGAAGGGCATACAATAAGAGAGTCTTGAACTGCGCTAACATTTTCAATCATCTCTTCTGGCATAACAGCATAGCCAACTCGCCAACCACTCATAGAAAAATTTTTCGAAAAAGAACCACATCGAATGATATGAGATGATTCATTAACAAGAGGAGTTATGGATTGATATTCTCCATCAAAGATATAGTCATCATAAACTTCATCACTTATTAAATATATACCTTTCTCGTTACACCAATTTGCAAGTTCGTGTAGTGTTTTCGATGGTATGATTGTTCCTGTTGGATTGGAAGGATTTGTGATGATAATGATTTTTGTTCTCTGCGTTGTCGCTGCTTTTATCTTTTCAATATCGATAGACCAATTAATATTTTGAGAGTTTGTGCTTTGTAGACATGGAACAAAAACTGTTTTTGCCTTTGCAACTTGTGCGAGTTTTGAGTAGGCAGGGTAGGTTGGTTCTGGAAGAAGAACCTCATCTCCAGTACCAAGAATGGATAAAAGAAGAGCTGCTATTGCTCCACTGCTTCCATGAGTTACAAGGATTTGATTAGAAGAGATATTTGTGTTGTGTTTTTGTGATAATGTTGTTGCCAACTTTTCTCGAAATTCAGGGACACCATAAGAATTGGCATAATAATCTGTTTTATCTGTGTTGAGAATATCTTGTGTATAAGATTTAATTTCTTTTGGTATACCGCCAACTTTTAAGCTCCCTTGAGACAAAGATATAATTTCGGGATTTTGTCGAGCAAAAGATTCCATGTATTTAATACCAGAAATTTTCATTTGAAGCATGTTTTATTGCTTTCTTCTTATATTTGAATGAAATAATATATTGTGAAATTTATGATATTAATTTATAAAACATTTTTAAAAAATTATCTATAAATTGTTTGATTCAAAAGATGGGTTAAATGTTTCCGTGTGCGTTGAATACAATTACAAATTCACTAAATGAAAGAAGGATTGAAACAGTAATTGAGATGAGAACGAGAAGAACGCCGAATGTTTTGTATTTAGCACGATGTTTTTTGGTGGAAACTCGAAGGAATGCTGTATAAAAAGTTGCGATTGCACAGACTCCTATAATTATCCAAAATGGCCATGGATTTGTGAGGATGTTGAAGAATAGGGTGGTTATGTATGTTTTTAGATAAGTTGCTGGAGATCTGTAATACATTATAAAGTTTCCAATGATCGCGAGGGGCCATGCAACTAATTCTGGAATAGAGAGTTTACTTTTAAAGATGAGTTCATAAGGTATTTTGATTAAAATTTTGCCGCGAGCGAGAGGAAAACATAGAACAAGAAAACTCCAAGATAAGAAAGTTATTTGAATACTTGTTCTTAAGCCAAATTTTGGCATCAGTGGTTTTGTGTAAAGAGTTAAAAGAAGAATCGCAAGAAGAAAATA
>Ga0075122_10002194_pt1 | contig 13076 bp, 11 predicted proteins | sample AntAceMetag02UKB_FD_69790 | JGI IMG/M metagenome (GOLD analysis project Ga0075122, IMG submission 69790) | Saline lake microbial communities from Ace Lake, Antarctica - Antarctic Ace Lake Metagenome 02UKB | ecosystem: Environmental > Aquatic > Non-marine Saline and Alkaline > Saline | place... | reverse complement strand
ATAATTACAAAATTGAAGTTTTGTTCTAAGTTTACTCAAGTTTGTGCAAGGATAATTATTCATAATCACAGAAGGTTAAGTTACTTTGAAAGTTTGGAGAGGTAGTTTATACGCAAGCCCCTAAAAAATTTAACCAGATTTCCATAAGCTTCAGGAACTGAATTTATATTGTGAGTATAAATATTTCCATACGTCCATTTAGATTTAACTTTTTGTCCCCCCTCGGAAAATCCAATATGTACTGGTTCTTTTTCTATTTTTGTATCAATATAAATTATCAAATCTCCTTTTTCTGGTTTTTCTACTTCAGAATATCCTTTTGTGGGCATCCAGAAAGAATATGTTTCAAGATCAAAAGGAATTTCTTTCCCCAATCCAAAAACATAAACAAAACAATTATGTCCTTCCCACCTATCCTTATTTGGATCTCTTTTTTCAAATAATTCAATTCCCTCAATTTTTTCAACTCCCACAAAACAATCGGCTTCTTTAGAAAACATAGAATCTAAACTTTTTCTTAAATTATTTGTGGGCAAATTCATGAAAATCCAAAAGAAGTTTCATTTTTAATAATTATTGTTCTAAAAATCCTTCATTTTGTTTAAATTTTTGTATTTAGATAAGGCATTGGATTTTGTAGCAATCTTGTGATTGCAAAAAATTGAATAACGAAGTGTAAATCAAAAAGAAAACAAAATTATTGATTCTCAGCTAAACCTTTCCGTTCCCGAATCTTCTTAATAATATCTGCTTGCAAAGCTGTCGGAACTTTTTCGAAAGTCTGGTCTGTTATTGAGGAAGTTCCTTTTCCTTCAGTTGTACTTCGTAAATCATTTGACCAACCAATCATTTCAGCAACAGGAATTTTCGCAGTAATTTCAGCAGTATCTTCTTCTTGTTTCATGTCAAGCATTTGTCCTCTTTTCCCACCAACTAATTTTGTAACTGATCCCATATATTCTCCCGGCATTGAAATAACGTGAACTTGTAATGGTTCTAACATTGCAGGATTAGCACTTTTCATAGCTTTAGTTATACCATCTCTAACTGCAGGATAAACTTGCGCCGGGCCACGATGAATCGCATCTTCATGCAATTTAATATCAACTAATGTAACTTTCATTTTCATACAGGGATCCCGAGCCAAAGGTCCAGCATCCATTACCATTTCAAATGCATCTAAAACCATTTCAATAACTTCACCGATGTGAACTTCTCCTCGAGTTTCATCCATAAACATGCTACCTTTGTAAATATCTTTAACATTTCTAATTTCGTCACTCCCCCAACCCATTTCAGTTAAACATTCTGTAACCGACAAATCTTTTTTCTTAACTCTACCTTCTCGAAGTTCACCCGATTGAATTTTGTTATAAAGTTCTTCTTCCAAAGGTTCAACTTTAATAAAAAATCCATTATGCTTATTAGGACTTCTACCTTCGGCAGCATTAGATGGTTGAGTTGCACTTTCTCTATAAACAATAATTGGTGCAGATGTTCTAACTTCCAATCCTTTTTCAGTTTTAATTCTATTTTCAATAATTTCTAAATGTAATTCTCCCATACCAGAAATTAAAGATTCACCAGTTTGGTCATTAATTGTAATTTTTAAAGATGGATCTTCTTTTCCAACTTGCCTTAATACTTCAACTAACTTCGGTAAATCAGCAGCTTTTGTAGCTTCAATAGATTTTGTAACAACAGGATCAAATAAATGAGTAATTGCTTCGAAGGGTTCAATTTCAGTTGTAGCAACAGTCTCTCCAACAACAACATCACGTAATCCTACAACTCCAATAATATTTCCAGCAACACCTTCGTCTACCAAAATCCTTTTAGCCCCCTTGTAAACAGAAACTTGTTGAACTCTAACTTTCTTTTTTGCATTCGTCATATAAACTTCGTCTCCTTGTTTAATAGTACCTGAAAACAATCGACCTGCAGCGACTTCTCCGGCGTGTTTGTCAACTGTAATTTTAATTGGCACAAATGCAATATTTCCTTGCCCATTACATTCCATAATTGATTTACCTGGTTCAACAGTAACGTCCCCATGCCAAATCTTTGGAATTCTATATTGTTGAGCTTGAACAGGATCAGGATGGTGTTTTATACTCATACCCAAAACAACTTCATGAATTGGAGCCTTTTTAGCTAAGGCTTTAATATTTTCTTTTAATTTATCATCATTATCCTCGCTGTAAGCATCAATAATATCTTTAAAAGTAATATTATGTTCTTTCATGTACGGAACACTTAGTCCCCAATTGTGAAATGCGCTACCAAAAGCAACAGTACCTTCACCTACACCAACTTTCCATTTTTCTTTGTAGCCTTCTGGAGCAATCTTTTGAATCAATTCGTTAACATGATTAATAATTGAAATAAATTTAGCTTGCATAGCTTCTGGAGTCAATTTAACTTCCTTGATTAATCTATCAACTTTGTTAATGAATAAAACAGGTTTAACAAGTTCTTTCAAAGCTTGACGAACAACAGTTTCTGTTTGGGGCATAACACCTTCAACAGCACAAGACAAAATAACACAACCATCAACAGCTCTCATGGCTCGAGTAACATCTCCACCAAAATCAACATGTCCAGGAGTATCAATTAAATTAATTAAATAATCTTCGCCATTAACCTTGTGAATCATAGAAACCGATGCTGAATCAATTGTAATTCCTCGTTCTGCTTCGTCTTCATGAAAATCCAAAGCCCTTTGTTTTCCTGCAGTTTCCTCAGATAACATTCCTGCTCCTGCAAGCAAATTATCAGAAAACGTAGTTTTACCATGATCAATATGCGCAGCAATAGCAATATTTCTAATATGATCCTGCTCCTTCATTAAGTCAACAACTTCTACCATGAATAATTAATTGAGAAATTGGTTTATAAAAGTTTTGATGGTCGAGAAGGTTTCTCAAAATAATTATTGAAAAATTAAAAATTTAAACCAAAATTTTGTTCTTAGATAATTGCTTAATCCTCCGAGGGGTAGATCAATTGAATATCTTTTTTAATCAATTTTGTAAATCAATCCTTTAGCACCATCACTAACAACCCTAATCAAATCTCCTGTTTTTACTGGAGAATTAAGTCCCCTAACTTCATTAATTTCTTCATTGAATTTTTGTTTAAAATCTTCTATATTTAAATACAAAAGATTCTTTTGCCTTGCTATATCCCAATCATGCATTTCTTGAGGTGATCCCCCAATAAGACCATTTCCAGAAGTTATTGCAGCTTTTTTATTATAAGTTAATGCATCTACATTCCAATGACCAAATGTCAAATAATTTGCAATAAGAACGTATCCTTCATGGTACTTCTGGTTCAATTCTATTATTTCTTCTTCAGGGATATGAAAAGAACCGCGATCTTCTCCAAAAATAACAACTGCAGGAAGAGTAAAATTCCCTTCTCCGTTTACCTCATAAGTTCCAGCAACCAATTTTTCATCTTCAATTTCTGGGAGAACAATATTTTCTAACTTGTTTGATTTTACTATTGGTCTAGCCTGTAATAATGAAAATCTTTCTGGATGATATTTTATTCTTGAATCACCTCTTTTTTCATTATGTTTTTTATTAAAATTATATTCAATTCTAACTGGACATCCAAATTCTTTTTCAATTTCATGAGAAATATTTATGAAATTTTCTAATTCATCATTCTTGAATCTGTCCATAGTTATTATCTTTCCCCTAATATGGCGAGAGCCATACATTTCAATTCTCTCGACTACCCCAATTTCATTTTTTTCACCTTGATGAATCATTTTTGAAATATTTTTTGAAGAGGGGAATTTAGAATAAATTATTCCATTTTCTTTTCCTGTTGCCATTTTTTGCACAATAACTGCCATATCACTATTTATTGAAACATTAAAATCCTTAGAATATTGAATTGCCTTTTCTCCCAATGCCGAGGCCTTCACACTTTCAATAGCATCAATAACTTCTTCTTGACTAACATTCAAAAAACTTTCATAAACTCCCTCGAAAGAATGTTCAATTCCATCTTCAAGGGGAGCAGAAGAACGAACTGCAAATTTATCTGTCTGAAGTGAATCTAAATACCTATAAATTGAATCCTTATTTTTTGTATTATCTCCAACAGGAGAAATAAAAAAATTAGGTATTTCTAATATTTCATTTAATACGTCTCTAGAATATTTTTTTTGTAATACTCTTTCCAATCTTTTCAATTTTATCAACCCTTGACCTTTTCCTCCAATATGTCCTACTGGATAATTTTTCTGCGTATTCCCTTTTATGAGTCTGATTGCCATAAAAAGTTCACAAATTTTAAATTTAAATATCTTTCTAAATTGTAATTACTCTGGAATTAAAAAAAAACTAAAATTTTGTTCTCAGATAATCGTCTTATTTCAAAAGAAGTGGGATGACTAAACTAATTCAAAACATTCCACCACGAACAAATATTTCAGTAATCCTTGCAATCTTTCTTATAGCATAAGAATCACTCTTCTTCATCATTTCAAAAATCTCTTCATATTCTTTAAAATTATCATAAAAACTATTTTCATAATAACCAAAATCTTTTTCCCGCCCATTACTCTTTCCAATTAAACTTTCATAAGCTTCCGATATAGCAATAAACTCTAACTCACTCTCTTTCTTTTTTCCAATAGGATTTTTATCAGGATGATAAATCAAGGCTAATTTTCTATAAGTAGACTTAATTTCTTTTTCATCAGGATTTTTACCAAGTCCAAGTCTTTCATTATAATCAGAAATTTCTGAAGGTTTTTTCATAACAAAAAGAAGTTATGTCAATTAATAAATTTTTATCTTATTCAAACCAAAATTTTCAATCTGTAAACATTTATTTCCCAATCAAAATTTTTAACATTAATTTTCCCAATTTTATTTTTCCAAAAATTATGAGTTTCAGTATTAACTGATTCCCCAACAAGAATAGAATTTGCATAAGAAAGCGACTGAATTTTTTTAGTGATGTTTATCGGATCTCCAATTAAATCGTAATGGAGTCTTGCACTAGAATGCCCAACAATAACAATCATTGCTTTTCCAGAATTCAAACCAATTCTAAATTTCAAATTTTCACTAAATTTTTTTCTAATCAAAGGAGTTAAAATTTTCTTAAAGAATTTTTTTATGGCATAGGAACAATAAAGTGCATTGTCATGCATCATACTTTTCCCTTTTCCCGGAAAATATGCAATAACTTCATCCCCAATATATTTCAAAACATATCCATTATAATTCCTAACAATTTGCGCAACCCCTCGGAGAAAAGCACAAATGGTCCTAGAATAATCTTCGGCAGATAATTTTTTCCCGAGATTAGTTGATCCAACAAGATCAACCGAAAGGACAGCAACAGGAATATCTTTTTCTTTTGTTTTTTGAAGATATTCATTCAAGAATTCTTCAGAAGAATATGCTTCATGATATTTCAATTCATCAAAAGGAGAAATTTTCCCTTCGACATAATCCACAATATCTACATTCAATTCTTCAAAAAAATTATCTTCATCCCGATTTAATGGAATCGTTCCCGGCTCCAATGAGTCGATAAATTTCTCAGCACCTTTATTCAAATATTTATTCATTTTTATTTTCCTTTGTTGACGAATTATACAATAGAATTAGTTTATAAATTTTTACCCTCAAAAATTTTCCTCTTACCCTGATTTATTTTCTTCTCCCCAATTTTGAATTATTTTTAGATCAAGATTTTGCAAAATTATTTCACAGTAATCTCATGATTACAAGAAATTATTTTGTAATATATTGGTCAAAAAGAAACAAAATTATTAACGAGCAGAGTCGGCTTGCGCCTCAACTTCTTTCTTCTTCTTAATAGCCGAACTTTCACCATTCTCTTCATAAGCCATAAGAATTTCATCCGCCAAGGCTTGCGAAAGTTTCTTTTTCTTTCCAAATGCTTTATCGCTAGAACCATGAACAATATTTCTCAAAGCTAAATTAACTCTTCTAATCGGGGAAACGTCAACAGCTTGAGGATATCTCGCACCACCATATTCAATAACCGTAACTTCCTCACGAGGAGCAGAATTTTCAATTGCCTTTACAAAGACTTTAACCGGATTTTCTTTAGTTCTTGTTTCAATAATTTTAAATGCATCAATAACTATTTTCATATTTTTAGAATATTTTCCAGTTGCATGTCCAACTTCAAGTTTATGTTTTTTCCCTCGGTGTCCACATAAAGCCAATTTGTTCATCAATCTTTCAACGACATTAACTTTTGCTTGACCATACTTAACAACATTTCTTCCATGAGTTTTTAATGCTAATTTAGGAACTAAGTTTATAGAAGATTTCAATCCAGGATCAACAATTTCTATTTCAGAAATATCCCACATCTCAAAGATTTTAAAATTTGGAAGGTTAGAAATTTCCTTTTCAACTATTGGAGTTTCAACAATTTCTTCGCCCTCAGTTTCTGTAACAATATTTTCTTCGCCTTCAGCTTCTGTGTTTGAAGGTACATTTTCCTCTAGACTTACTTCCTCGGGAGCCACAATTTGTTCTTTTAATTTTTCTACCATTTTATTTTTAATTTTTTCTTCTACCATTTTATCTCCTTCCCTTCTGGATCTTTCCATTAACTAATCTATGCAATGGCTGATCATTTACTTTAATAATTTGATATCTAACTCCAGGAATATCTCCCTTACTTCGACCTTGTTTCCCACCAATTCTTTCAATCATAACTTCATCATGTTCATCAATAAATTTCTGTGCCAAGTTCCCCGGAATAAATGCAGAAACTTGTTTCCCATTTTTTGTTAACTGAACTTTAGCACATTTTCTCATAGCAGAATTTGGCTGTTTAGCTTCTTTTTGAAACTTAGATAAAACAATTCCCTTGGCCTGATTAGCTCCTTTCAAAGGGTCCGATTTTGCATAAAGATCAAGAATTTGCACTTTAAATTTCCTAGATTTCCATCTAAATTTTTTTCTGTCTTTCAATTTTTTAACGGCGTTTTTTAATCCCATTTTATAGTTCTTATGGGTATTGTTAAGAATTTTAGTTTTTAAAGGTTGTTATTACTTTTCAGAATAATTCAAAATTTTTCAATAAATCGCTTAACAAAATTTTTTATCAAATAATAATGTCCTTTGGTTTTTTTATTAATTTTACATTCAGGATTTTTTTCTAAAAATCTTTTTTCTGCCCTCAAACATCTTTTCTTTACAATGGGAAAAATAAAATCATCTCTAGCACCATAAATTATGTGCTTTTTATTGAAATATATTTTTTCATACATTGTACTAAAATTATTTTCTAAATAATCAGTAGGAAAAATTTTCTCCAAATAATTTGCACACTTTGTCAATTCCTTAGAGAAAGGACTCATTTCTTTTGCTATTTCAATCAATTGATTTTTTAATTCATTAATATTTCCTTCATATTTTATTCGGGAAAATTTCTCATCAATGGTTTTTTTCATAAATTCGTAAAGAATCAAAAATTAATATAACTATCTATTGAACTCTGTAATCCAAACTAAAAAAATCTTTTACAATTTGTTGCATTTCTAAAAGTCTTCTTTTATTTCTTCCAAGAAGTGCAGCTTTATTTTGAGGACCAGCGTTGATAATAATTTCTTCCGGAGTAATTTCAATTTCTTTAAAACTAACTGGAGCAATAATTTGTTGAATAAATGTTTTTGCATCTTCAATTCCTCGAGGCATTGGAAGAACCCTAATTCGTTTTTTCACAATTCCAGAAAGTTTTCTCAAATTTTCATTGTCTCGTCCAAGGGCTTGAGTGATTTTTGATTTTGGAACACAAAACATTAATGTATCGTTATAGCTAAAATGAAATCTCGTTTGGAGATTTGTAATCTTACTAAAAAGATTCAAATGCCGCATATCTTTCATATCAATTTTATTTATCATATGTTCTTAATTTTAGTCGAATACTTTAGTATGCGACTGATTTAAATTAACGGATACCCCTGAGGGCGAGCGTTACCTCTTGAAGGCGAGTTTAAAAATTCGTTTCGGCGAATTTGTAACCGTCTATAGTTTAGTATTGATTAAATCCATTTATAAAAATTGTTATATTGAAATTATTGAGCAGCTTCTTTTACGATTTTCAAATCCGCTTTTTTCTTGTCTTTCTCTTCCTTAACCAAAGACCCAACAACTTTCACCATTAATCCAGGCAGGCCTGTTCCAACCGGAACTGGTTGATTAAGAATAATATTTTCAATTACACTTTCAAGTTTATCGGTTGAACCTTTAATGATTGCATTAACAAATTGCTTTACCGGAGTTTCAAACGTAGCCCTTGCAAGAATCGAAGCCTTTTGAGCAATGATTCCCATTCTTGTAACTCCTTTAACTTCTCCAGTATTAGTCATCGCATCAGCTGCCAATTTCAAATGTCTCTTATTAATATCTAATCCCTGCGAATTAAGAACTTCTTCAATTTCATTAATAATTAATTGTCTTGCAGCTTCAATTCCCAAGATTCCCGCAACTTCATGCAAATCATTAGAAATAACTTTGTTCTTATCAATTTCTTTCAATTTGATAATTTCTTTCATATTAGTCCCAAGAGTAACAACAGCAAAATTCTTTCCCCTCTTAACAATAAGAATTTGCGCAATTCCTTTTATCCCAGAAATTATTGTGTTCTTCAATTTTTCTTTAAGTTGATAAATTTCTCTAAATCCATAATTTGAAACATCAAGAGTAATTGATCCGCTAGACTCTTTAACGTCAAAACCTAGTTCATTCAATCTTTCAACAATCTTTCCAATTGAAGAATGTGTTTGTTTCAAAGATTTTTTATTAATAACAATTTGAATTTGTTTATTTCCAAAATCCAAATTCATTTCTGAAGAAATTTCCTTCAATTTAATTTCTTTAATTTTTTCAGCAAAAATCTTTGCTTGTTCTTCATTGTTATATTCTTTCTCCAAATAAATTTCCATTTTTGGAGAAGAAGGTTTCTTTCTCGCGTCAAAGATTTCAATAATTCTCGGGAGACCAGTTGTTACCTGCATTTCTGCAACTCCTGCCATGTGAAATGTATTCAAAACCATCTGTGTTGAAGCTTCACCAAAAGATTGCGCAGTTACAAGACCAATAGCTTCACCTGGAGAAATTTGTCCCCCCATATGCAATTTTGTAACTTCAAGACCATCGTCACCATATTTGAATTGAATAATATTATTTCCAGAATCTCTAATTGTCCCGTCGTATTCCACTCTAATATCTTGGAAAGCATTAGCTAAACGTCTATACAAATAACCCGATTTAGGAGTCCTTAATGCAGTATCCATTAATGAATCTCTTCCAGTAATTGCCTGAAAGAAAAATTCATCAGGTCTAAGTCCTTTAATAAAAGAGCTTTTAATGAATCCTCTCGATTTAGGAGATAAATCTTTTCTCTTGAAAAAAGGAAGAGTTCTTTCTGTATATCCAATATCAATTCTTCCTCCAGTAAATGCCTGTTGTCCAACACACGAAGCCATCTGAGTAATATTCAAAATATTTCCTCCTCCCCCAGAATTCATCATGTGACTAACTGGATTAGTTTGTGAAAATTCTTTCTTAACAATTCCCCCAATCTTTGTCCTTACTTCATTAAGTGTTTTCAAAACATGAATTTCCCTTGATTCTTCAGAAGTTTTACCCGGAATCAATTCAAGATCTCCTTTCTTTTCTGATTCAAGAATTTCTTCAACTCGGTTTTCAGCTTCCTTCATTATTTTTTCACCTTGATTAATCAAATTATCATCCAAATCAAAATCTTCAACCGAAGCAGTAATTCCCCGATTAGATAAATAATTTTTACCAATATCAAAAACTTTCTTCAATGTACTAAAAGCCTCATTTCTTCCATGTTCAGCATCGATAACTTTAACTAATTCTCCAGCCTCCTCGGCAAAAGTTGTTTTATCAATAATTCCGCTCATTATTTTACCATTCTTAATTTCAATCGAATCATTAACAAAATCTACTTTTGGCAAAATCATTGAGAACAAGTCTGTTCCAGAAATTGTTTTTTTCGAAACTTCTTCATCAATTCCCGAAGTGTACAATAATTGATTTGCTTCTTCTCGAGTAAATTCAGCTTTTCCTAACAAATAATTTCCAGTATTAACATCTTTAATACATCCAATTAAGTTAGTATTATTTTTAGGAGAAATTAAATTTTGTTTAACATCCAATAATTCTCTAGCTTCTGCTCTCGCCTCTTCAGTTTGAGGGGAGTGAATATTCATTTCATCACCGTCGTAATCTGCATTATATGGTGCTGCTGCTGCTGGATGCATACGGAAAGTTCTACCTGGGAGTACCCTTACAAAATGTGCCATAAGGCTGGCCCTATGTAATGAGGGGTGTCTATTAAATAATACAATGTCCCCATCTTGCAAATGTCTTTCAACTTGATAACCTGGTTTAATCTCTTCAACAATTTCTGCTTGAAGTTCTGAAGTAATTTTTTTCTTCCTTCCATCTGGCCGAATAACATAATTAGCTCCAGGCCATGTAGATCCATTTTTAATTAATTTAGATAATTTTCCTTTATTCAAATCATTAACAGTCTCGGCAACAGTAACAACTCTTGCAATTTCAAAAGGTACACCAACTTCGTTAATCTTCAAATTTGGATCCGGACTAATAACTGTTCTTCCAGAATAATTAACTCTCTTCCCAGCAATGTTTTTTCTAATTCGTCCTTCTTTTCCTTTAATTCTTTCAGTAATTGTTTTCAACGGTTGACCGCTCCTATGTCTTGCAGGCGGAACTCTTGCAACCGAATTATCAAAGAAAGTTGTAACATGGTATTGTAATAAATCCCACAAATCCTCGATAATAACTTCTGGAGCTCCAGCATTCAAATTTTCCCAAAGTCTTTGATTGGCTCTGATAATATCTGAAAGTTTATGTGTTAAATCATCTTCAGAACGCTCTCCTGTTTCCAAAATAATTGAGGGTCTAACTGTTACAGGAGGAACAAGCAAAGAAGTCAAGATTGCCCATTCTGGCCTACAAGTTATGGGATCAACACCAATTTTTCTCAATTCTTCATCTGGGATTTTAACTAACATTTCCCTAACTTCAGTTGGAAAAATTCTAGTTTTCCCCTTATAGAATCCAGTCGGTTTATCCAATTTCATCTTTTCTTGATTAGCTTGACAGTGAGGACATTTCTTTGCATCTTTAGCTTTTTTAGCTCTTTCAGTTGGAGAATATTTTGCTAAGTTTTTTTCATCTAACATTAATTTTCCACATTCTTGACAGAAACATCTAAGTCCTAATTCAATCAATGGAACATATTTTAAGTGAATAACTGATTTTGCCAAATCAATACTTCCTGGGTGTCCCAAACATTCCTTAATTCTTCCACCACAAGTTCTACATCGCACACCCGGATCAATCGCACCAAGTCTCAAATCCATCAATCCCCCATCAACTGGATATCCGTCGATGTCATAAAGTTCTGGCGTCACAACTTTAGCCACAGATATTTTCTTAATCTGTTCCGGATTAAGTAATGAAAATTTAATTTCCCCGATTTTTTTTCTTATTGGTTTTTTCATTTTAATTTATATGTGCCCCCATTAATATTTTATTATATTTTTTAAAACCATGTATAAAGTTGGAGCTTTTATCCCAAAGAAAATCCCTACCTAAATCTTCAAAACCCACATCTTCAAAAGTTTGGTTATAAAAATTTGAATTTATTAAATCCTCATTTTCTTTGTAAATTGATCTAAAATATTTTTTCCCTACCTCAATAACAATTTCTTTTCTATTTTCTAAATCTTCTCTTATTATTTCATCTCCAATTTTTAATTCCAGATTATTCACTTTTTTTCTAAAATCTAATTTTATATTTTTTTTCATTTTAATTTATTCGTATTTATTCTTCAATTTAAATTCAGTATTTATATGTAATCCTTGTAATTCCTCAACAAGTAATTTGAAAGCATATGAAACTTCAACTGGTTCAACATTTTCTGAATTACATTTTGGACAAGAAGTTTTCCCTCGAATATTATCTTCAATTGCAATCGCTCCACAGTTTGAACAAATAGGTAACACAACTTTATCCGAATCATATCTTTCTTTCAATAACAATGAAGCCCCGTGAGCAACTAATGCTTGTTGTTCCATTTCTCCCAATCTCAATGCTCCTCCTCGACTTCTTCCTTCAATCGGTTGTCTTGTAAGTAAAGCAACTTTACCTGAAGCACGACCGTGCATTTTATTTCCAACCATATATTTAAGTTTCAAGTAATATAAGTTTCCGACAAAAATCTTTGATTCCATTTTCTTTCCAGTAATTGCATTATACATTGTTTCCTTACCATCAAATCTAAATCCTAGAGAAGTCAATTGATTTTCTAATTCTTTTTTAGTTTCTCCAGAGAAAGATGTACCATTGATAACTTCTCCTCGAAGTGAAGCAGTTTTTCCTGCAAGTAATTCTAATAAATATCCAACAGTCATACGACTCGGAAGTCCGTGGGGATTGAACATAACATCAGGTTTAATTCCCGACGCTGTAAATGGAATATCTAATTCTGGAACAACAGCACCAATAACTCCTTTCTGACCATGAGCAGTAGCATATTTGTCTCCCAATTCCGGAATTCTTAAATCCCTCGTTTTAACCTGAACAATTTTATTCCCTTCGCTGTCAACTGTAATAAATACTGCATCAACTTTTCCTTTTTCTTCTTGTCGAAGCGTTACACTAGATTCTTTTTTCGTTCTAACTGAAATTTCTCTAGCTTCTGATAAAAATTTAGGCGGCGAAGTTTTTCCAATCAATACTTCCCCTTCCTTAACATCAGCTTCAGGAGCAAGAACACCGTCATCTTCTAATAAAGAATAAAGTGATTCCATTTTATATCCAGAAATATCTTTTTCAGGAATACAAATTTCGTCTCGAAGTCCTCCAGCATAATTCATTTCGATAGCTGAATAAGGTCTGAAATAAAAGCTTCGTCCAACTCCTCTGTCCAGTGAACCTTTATTGAAAACCAAAGCATCTTCCATATTATATCCTTCATAAGTCATGATTGC
>Ga0075122_10002193_pt1 | contig 13077 bp, 24 predicted proteins | sample AntAceMetag02UKB_FD_69790 | JGI IMG/M metagenome (GOLD analysis project Ga0075122, IMG submission 69790) | Saline lake microbial communities from Ace Lake, Antarctica - Antarctic Ace Lake Metagenome 02UKB | ecosystem: Environmental > Aquatic > Non-marine Saline and Alkaline > Saline | place... | reverse complement strand
ACAGTTACGCAAGATTGGGCGCACCTGTTGGGGCCAGTATCTCAGCGGATATTGTTGGAGTAGTTGCCGCTATGATCGCCGGGATAGCTGACGGGGCCTACGACCTGCAAGATTTGATTCGTCTTATCGCGGCTGCTTGTGCTGGCAAATCAAGTGGAGGCGGTACTAACACTTTGGTATACCGTGACTTGTCAGATACCGTGGATCGAATAGAAGCCCTGGTTGACTCGAACGGTAATAGATTGACCATGACCTACTTGTAGGATTGATAAAATGGGACTATTGAAACCCGGATATTGGCCGACCACGTACTGGTCAGAATCATATTGGCATGAATTGTATTGGCAAATAATGCTGCCTATTCTGGCCACTATATCCGGGGAGGCTATTATAATCAGGCGCGACTCTTTAAACATCCAGAACCGAATTGAGGAACGATCAATAGCCAGCTTCACAGTGGTCGACCGAACCGGGACCGCGAGTTATCAGCGCGGAGAACCTGTCGTGTTGCGTGACCTAAGTGGCAACCTGCTATTTCAGGGATTCATTGGCACCTCAAAAGAAAAGCGTTTTGGCCCCAATCATGCGGGGCTATACCACACTATCAAATGCATGGACTGGCATTATCTGGCAGACAAAAGGGTCTGCGCTGAATCCTACCTTGACACGTCCTGCGGTGTCGTTGTCCAAAACCTGATTGATAACTACTTGGTCGAGGAAGGGATAATCGGCGGCGAGTTGGGAGTTCGATTCACAGCCGGGGTTGCCACTTCCAATATCGAATTTGTTGACCCGTACGATGCCACAAATGTTTGGTGGGGATTCTTTACTTTCAAGCTAGATGAGGATTTTAGTATAGCCAGTGCGGATGATCAATATTTATCAGGCAAGTACGATGATGCAAATAACCATCTGGAAGTATATTTGGGTAGCGTGGATGGGAAACTTCATCTAAGACACACGGAGGTGGGAGCGGCTGAAGTTGCATTATCCTTAGAGGCAACATGGACTGCTGGGCAATGGTACAGCGTTTTGGTTCAATGCTCCACCGTATCGGGTCAGAAAGTGGTGATCGATGCTGGCATTCCCGTGCTGGAGGCGGGTAACACCACGGCAATTTCGCTCACTGCGGACATGTGCATCGGGTCAAGAGATAACGGTGTGGCGACGGATGGGATCGCAGGCATAATTAGCGAATTAGCAATGGGCAATGTTGTCCTCACCGCAGCCGAAGAGTACGGTATTTTCGGTGGCACCATGCCAGCCAGCGCGGTCAACATATTCATGCTTAACGAGGGAGTCGGCACGATTGCCCACGATACCGGAACCGGATTAGACAATGGAACCCTAGACACAGGTTGTTCATGGACAGTCGTTACCGAGCGAATTCAGGAAGGTTTAAACTTGGAAACCATTGCCCTGAACTACGTTCGCGTCTCAGATGCCATCGATTCACTTGCTGAAGCGTCCAATTTCATCTGGTACATAGACGTCAATCGGCGTTTATGGTTCGTGGAGCGGTCCACCACGCCATCACCAAGAGCAATCACCACAGATGAGATCATGAAGGGATCGACCACCCTAACTCGTGGCTCCAACAAATACCGGAACACTCAGTATCTCAGGGGTGGAAAAGGCGTCACTGATTTGCAGACCGAAGCACAATTGGGTGATGGGGATAAAACCGCATTTCCTGTTGGCTACCCAGTAGCTAAAGAACCCACGATCCGCACGGATATCGGGGCGGGATATGTAGCGCGGACAGTCGGCATTAAAGGGGTCGAAACTGGTTTCGATTGGTATTGGTCCAAGGGTGACCCGATTATCACCCAAGACGTCGGTGGGGTAGTTCTAACCGCAGCTCACAAGATTGAGGTAGCGTACTACGGTCAATATGAAATCATAGTATTGGCAGAGGATGGAGCTTCCATTACTGATCAGCTTGCCATTGAAGGTATCGGAACCGGGAAAGTGGAGATGATCACCGACCGTACCAACATCACTGATTCAGACACAGGAATCAACTATGCTTTGGCTCTGCTCAAAAGGTTCACGTCTGAAGCCGATGTCTACAAATTTAAAACCAAGACTGGTGGATTAGAGGTAGGGCAAAACGGCCCAGTCACCGATGCTAAATATGGTCTAGCCGCTGAAGATATGTTGTTTGAAAGCATCATGATCAGACTGGTAGATAGAGAGTTTTATTATGACGTGCAGGCGATTGTCGGGCCTGAGACCGGTAGCTGGCAGAAGTTTTTCCGAGACCTCAAAAATCGGGAAGTACCGACTGGTATCGATATCGGCACCGGAGTTTTGATCATCTTAAAAACTACTGAGACTGATTGGGAATGGGAGACCGAGTGCGAGTATTTCGAATACACCTGCGATGTTCCGGGCGTTACGCTCTGGCCGGAACTTACAAGATATCCTTGTTAGTTGACAGGAGATAAGCTATGGCAGTATTAACAATGAAGCTCACCAATGTCGCCGTGAATATGGTGAGGGACGGGCTGAAGGGTGACGTGTCCGATCTTGAAATAAAATACATTGCTATCGGGGATGACAATGGGGCAATTTCACCTTTGGCAGCAACTAATACCACTCTCGGAAATGAAACATCCAGAAAACTAGTTACATCTAAAACCGGGGGCGGCACTGGCATCATGGATACAATTTCAATCCTGCTTAATACCGAGGCCAACGGTAATATCGAGGAATTGGGATTCTTTGCCGGGACTGCGGCTGGAGCAGGTGCCGATTCGGGAATTCTCGTAGCCAGGGGATTTTATTCTAAGGTAAAAACTAACCTATTATCGGTTCAGTTCCAGTCAACCGATACGATCAGGGAGGGATAACGTGGCTGCATATGTGAAAACAGTTTGGGTCAACGGGGGGGTGCCGGCGATAAGCAAAGCTAATCTGGACCACCTTGAGACCCAGTACGACGAAGCGATGGCTGACGCCTTCGACGGTACTCCGGTATATACAGGAACCGGGTTGGGATTCAAGGACCAGGATGATATGGCTGATAATTCAGCCGTTGCCGTCTCCAGTCAGCAAGCAATTAAAAAATATGTTGACGATGAAGTTTATGAGCTTCTGGATGAGTGGCTTGGCGGAACGTGGGCAGCAATCGTAACTACTGATATAGCAGCCGTTAATAAGGTAACTCAGGCGGGACGTGGCGTTTGCGAGGTTACAAGTGACGGAGATGGTGATGTTGAAGTGGTCACCGAAGTTCTTATCGACGGCACAGAAGTTTTTCAATGGGCTGGTAATGTAGCAGGTGCGCACACATTCCAATATCACGTATCAATAACAATTCAAGTTAACAACACGGGTGTCGGAAATAAAACCTGTTCTGCTGGTTCCTATTATGGAAACTTCAGTTCTTAGGAGGGGACAGTGAAAAAATACGAATTTGAATATCGAAGTTGGCAAAAGCCTCTCGAGCTGATCAATGTGCTGGGTGTCTCGCTGGTTGAGGTAAAGCACAAAGGCGGGGTAGGTATAATCACAATTGGCGTCGAGAACAAGCAAAGCAAGACAGAGATTGATAGACTTCGGACCAATTTGGAGAATGATTCCAACCCTTATGCCACCCCATCTCCCGAAAAGCCATTGGCGGAAATCGTGGCCAGCCTAGTAAAGGAAGTTGAATTACTCAAATCACAAAATAGCAAGGAGTAGGACGATGGTAAAATTTGCAATTGGAATTGAACTGTTTGCCGTGACATTGATATTAGCGGAGGGATGTTACCTCCTGACATCTGACGGTGACTCCTTTCATTTTCTCGGATATATCGGGGCGGCACTTGCCGTCACCGGTAGTGGATTTTGGGCAAAGATTTTGAAACGCTAACCCTCTCCTCTCCTTATTTGATTTGGGGCTTCGGCCCCGGCAGAACCCTCGGTGGATGCCCTCCTACCGGGGGTTTTTGCTATTTAGGGCTGCTAACTTTTCCGCATAAATATTTTGTAATTCCCTAAAATCTGTTAACACCCCACGGAACATCCTTAAAAAATAGCTACAACTTCCTTGTGGCATATTGTTAAATGGTGTCCTGCGTGTGATTGCATATAGGACAAGTGGAAAAGCGTTTCCCGGTTATCCTGAGTCGTTTTACCTATACTCAAATGCGCGCTTACATTCCACCGTGAAACTTTACAACCGCTACGCAGGGGCTTGACAAAGGCTTTACAATCTGATACTATGTATGTGGTTGGTTCGGGCTTGACCCTGACAGCCTAAGGGGGATGAGATGGCAGACATAACCAATGAGACGCTTGAAATCCTAAAACAGAACATTCCTGGCAATCAGTTCGAAATTGGAGCTTACGAGAAGTGTCAGGATCATTGCTTGGAAGGCGGTGAAGAATGGGCGAAGTGGGAAGGTTGGTATGGCATGATCGCTTACTACGACGCACACCCGATGGACATAAGAGCCATACAAGACGATTACACCGGCGAAAGCATTAGATTCTGGATTTGGTACTCCCAGCATGAGGACCACGGCTGGGGCGATGATTGGTCTGCTGACTTAGACCCTGATATGACAATCACTAAAGCAGAGGCGATGCTACTCACCGAAGATGACCCTGACAGCCAATAGATTATCAAATACAGGAGGGAATGAGAATGAATGCTATCGATAAAATCACTGACTTGGTAACAATCGAAATTATGACCGAATGGCTCAAAAGCCAAACAGAACCTGGGATTTACAAGATTATGTACGATCCCGATGATGACAAAGTATACGTGTCCTCAACCTATTCCGGAGATAACTCATACATCCCCGGAGACAATAGAATTTGCCTGGCGCTGGCGGATATCAGAGAAAGCTTGAGCATGGAAACCGTTGGGCTGGATGAGGACGGAGATATCATTGATTCCGACACATACAATAGTATCATCGACGAATGTGAGAACAGACTAACCGAAGCCGAAAATGACGGCGATATTGAATTTAATTAAGGGGTGATAAAATGAGGAAATGCAATGTATGCGAAAAAACTTGGTTCATCGAAGATAGCGACAAGTGCCCCCGTTGCGGTGAGAGTGATTACACGGAGCTGAACCAACTCAACACGATAGATCGTCACGGATATAACCCATACAATGCTTGAGCGTTCAAGCATTAGCAACCAAATTGAGGAGGGAATGAGATGACCAAAACAGAACAAATAATCAGGCGAATAGCAGAACTCAAAATCAAGGCGTACGGTCTCCCTGGCACCATCGATGAGTATATCGCCAAATGCAAAAAGGAGGATTAAAAATGTTCACAATCAACGGAATGATAATCGGCGATGAGCGCAAGGAAATAGATGGAACCATGTGGAGACTGTTGATGGACCCAAACCACCCGTTGGGACTCAATTGGTATCGGGCGATCCCTATCGAGCCAGGCGACGAAGACCGAGCAATTAACGAAGTCAAAATAATCACAAAGGAGGTAGAGTTTTGAAGAAGAGGCTGAGGAAATCTTCCCGGAAGCAGGGCAAGCCACAGGAAGCAGGCGTTTCCAGCCGGACAGAACGCAGGTTCGGCACTGAAATCAAAGAGGGTAAGGGGAGGAAATAGATGGAATATACAGAGCCACCATATGAATTGTTACCAGTGGATACGACCTTTATAAATGGACACCATCATTTTTACTGGCCCATTGTAGAGGTTGGGGATGGGGTAAGCGACAGCATAGGAATTGCCGCATTATTGTTACCTTATGAGGATGACTGCCCCAAAGCAAGGCTTGAGCGAGAAGAGACTGCCAAGTTCCTTGTCCGGGCCTGCAACTGCCACAAGGAACTACTGGAGGCTTTGAAGGACTTGCTGGTTTCAATGTGGGATTGCAATGGTGACGAACAAGTGGCAGCAGAGAAAGCCATAGCCAAAGCGGAGACAGCATGACCAGCCAACGCAGGACAGCGAAACGGATGGAAGAAGCCCTTCGGAGGGATGAGGAATTCAAAACCCGCGTTGTTCGAGACCCGAAGATGGTCACGGACATGCAGAAATATTTCAAAATTAAGGAGGGCATAATGGAATTAGAAGTTCACGCAAAACAATTGTCGGAAACAACCGTGCTAAATATCTCCGTGAGAAAAGCCCATATAGACATCAGGCAGCATGTAACCGGGCTTACTCAGATCGATTTATTCGATCTGTCGGGAGAGGAGATGATTGCACTTGGTCGTCAGATCATCCTTGAGGCAAGCGGGATTACGGACAAGGATGAAGAGCTTCCCCTGGATGGCCAGCAACCTTACGAGAACTGCTATTGCTATAGTCTTGCAAAGAGGAGGTGTGTAATTGGTGATGAAAGCAAATGCAGGCGTGAGATAGGGCTAGATTGCAGGTTATACAACCCAGTCTGCCGGGTATGCTCGGAACCACTCGGAAACCCCGACCACGAAGTATGCTGCGCAAAGTGCGTAAAAGCGGAAAATCTATAATCAAAATAAGGAGATTGAGAAAATGGACACACAAAAAACAGAAGTCGCCTTAGTTAAGGCAACAAACGAGATCAACCCTATGATGGAAAGGTTCAAAGCAAATTTCCCAAGCAGCGAAATCGTCAACGATGAGGGCATGACGACCGCAGCGACCATCCTGGATGAAGGGCGCAAATGGTTGAAGGTGCAGGATGATGAAAGGAAGGAACTTGTCGGACCCCTGAATGCTCATGTCAAGTGGATCAATGCCAGATACGGAGCAGTTACCAAACCCGTGAGTGATGTCATAGACATGGCTTCCGGCATGATGTCAGCAAGGCAAGAGGTACTTGACGCAGCCGTAGAAGTCGAGAACCGGCGCAGGATCGCAGAGGAAGCGAAGAAAACGGCGGAGGGTACTAGCACATCACCCATACCGGAAAGTATCGCTCCCGTGGTTCCTGCTACCCCTAACAAGGTATATACCCAAACAGGCAATGTAAGTTTCCGGGAGTCATGGGTGATTGAAGTTCTTGACATCAAGCAACTTCCTAAAACCTTGAAAGTCGCCGGTCAGGATTTCGTGCTGGTGAAACCTGATCAGCCGATCCTAAACAAGCTGGTCAGCCTGGGAGTTCGGGAATTGAAAGGTTGCCAGATTCGCAAGGTCAAGACACCAGTGAGGGGGAAGTGATGCTTAATCTGTGGAAGAAAATTGCAAAGAATAAACCCATAACCGAAGATTCAGTGACGGGGAAAACTATTGATATCGAGCGTGACACATCTATCCCCGGCGCAATTAAATTGAGTTATCACAGTTGTCCTGGTGCCAAGTTCGCCAAGTTAAAGAAGGAATTCCCCGAAGCGTACCAGAGTCACGGTGGGACTGAATGGCTGGCAACTGTGGGATTGATCACAATCTTCAAAGGTGGTGATGAGGCATGAAGATACAGGGGCTTGAAATCACACCACAACCCCGGAAGTCTGAGGAATCCGAGAACTATTATTTTGTGCCTGTCGGTTCCCTCGGAGTCTATCTTCCGCGATGCACGGAAATCCTTGGAACGGTTGGGAATGACTGGCTGGCCAAATGGTATGGCCGGGTTGGGATAGATGAGGCCGAACGGGTCAGCGGTGAGGCCATGGCTATCGGGTCCGAGGTCCACTATTGGGTAGAGCAAATCCTAAAGGGACATATCATCACACCGGACGAATGGGCGGGGATAGTTGAGCCAGCTAAAAACGGTATCCGGGCATTTGTCCGCTTTCAAAAGGAATGGGGATGCAAAGCGTACAGCGATGAGTTTGTCGAGAAAACCGTCTACTCAGTCGAGGATGGATATGCCGGCACCCTGGACATGGTAGGGATAACCGGATTCCCAACGGGGAAATCATCCACAATACTGGTTGACTGGAAAACCTCGAAGCAACACGACCAAAAGCACGTTGTACAACTTGGGGCCTATCATCACGCCTTACTTAAATGCAACCCCGGAATGAAGGTGAACGGCGGAATGATCGGGCGGTTGGATAAGCTGACCGGAATCCCGGATATGAGGTACATCACCCTGAAGGAACTCCGGGCCGGTTGGGAATGCTACAAGCACATCTTGAAGGTCTGGTATTATTTCAACGGCGATAGGGTCGCAAAGGAGAACATGTCGTGAAGGCGATTGATTTTATGAATGAGCGCATCGATAAGGGATATTGCCCTCACAGCCAAGAGGTGGTCGGATCAAAAAGGCGTAGGTTCCCATGCTTTTTTATAGCCCATCACCTTGAAGGTATCGGGGAAACACACCCGGCATTCAACGAGCGTTGCACACTTGAAGACATGAAGCGATGCCACTTCACAAGCCCGGTTGATTTTGACCGAATAAAGGGAGGGAGTTGAAGAATGACGAATGAACAGTTGGCAGTTATGTTTACGCACTATCAATCGCAGTTGATGGAAGCTATTTGCAAGGCAGAGAGTGACTTACTGCTGGATAGCAATATAGAGTGGCGAGAGGTTCATCCTGTTATGGGTCTGAAATTTGCGCAGCTAGTTATTATGGATGACTTCAGATGCCTTGCAGATGACCTATCTGAGAGTATCAATATTTTGACAGGCAAGTAACTAGCACAAATAGTTAAAGGAGGGAAATAACAATGGCAAAAGGTGACAAAGAAAAATACACGACCAACCTGACGATCACGGCGGTGGTCGGGAGAATCCCCTATGGGAAAGAGGGGAATGAACTCTTCAAAGTCAAGGCAGAGACGGCGCAGGGTGACGAATACGAATACGCCTGCTTCTCTAAAGGACTGTGGCCATTCCTGGAGACCACCGAGGAAACTTTCAAAGCTGACTGCGAACGCAAAGAGGGCGAATGGAATGGGTCAAAAACGTACAACCATTCGATATCGCAGGCATATAAAGCGGACGGAAGCCCGATTGCCGAAAAGAAGCCTTGGGGAGGTGGAGGCGGCGGAATGACGGCGGAAGTGGCGACAGTCCTTGGCGACAACTTGGGCAACTATATAGTCATGGCTGCGCAGGAATTGACAAATGGCTTCCAAGAAATCACGGACAAATACCTTGAATACCTTGAAGCGCATAGCTGGGCTCTTCCGGGGAAGTCTGAAGATGCAAGTGAACCGTTGCCGGATATGAAAGAGGAGGAACAAGCCCTGCCATCCGATAGTACCCCGGCCAGTCATCCCATGAGCTTGACCATGCAAACCAAAATCAAGGACATTGGAGATCTGATGAATAAGGCAACGAAGGAATTAAAGTTCAGCCTATCATCAGTCAAATTGATTCTGGACGTGGACGATCCCACAAAGATTTTAAAGAAAAACCTTCAGGACTCCTGGGAGAAATTATTCGATGCCTGGATTCTTCACGTCGAACTGGAAAACGGGCAGGCAAGAACCGGGGATGATGAGCAGTTGCCGTCCTAGTGGGTGAACGATGAAACGCACAGCATTAAAGCGCAATACCCCCTTGAAGGCAAAGGCCTGGCTGAAATCAAAGGTCGGGCTGAAATCTTTCGGGAAGAAGGCGCAGAGGCAGAAAAAGGAACTGGATGCGATCCGCCCGTTTTTGGAAGCAAGGGCAAATGGTAGGTGCGAGCATTGTGGCAAGCATCCGCAGTGGGTGTTTATGCCGGACAGACCGGGGATTGAGCCTCACCACCTTGCCCATGACCGCTCAAAGAACAGGCCCGAAGACATCATTATGCTTGCGCCGTATTGCCACGACATGTACCAGTGCAAGCCGAAAGATTGGGAGGGATGGACAGATGGGAAAAGCTAGTCGGGAACGCAAACAGCGGATCATGGACGGCGATCCTCTTGGGGAACGTCTGGGGATGACCGAGGAAGCGAAGGCTGGTATGAAAGCACTTACAAAAGAGTTTGGGAAGGCCCTGGTATTAGTGGGGCGAAACCCTCTCCTCGGAATAGCACTGCTGGCCGGGATGAAGAAGCAAAGGGAACATGAAAAAGAATTAGAAGGAGGAACTCATGGCGACCAAAAAGAGAGTCGTAAACTGGAGGATAAATCGTGAAGCACTAGAAGACATCGAAGGCGCAGAGATTGCCAACGGTAGGTTCAGCAGCTTACCAGCTTTCGTGAACTGGATGCTCGATGCCTACCGGAAGGGCGAAACGATCAAACGAAATTAAAAGGAGAGGAAGAGAATGCACGTTGAACTGAAAAACGCAGAAGTCGAATTCGGCAATACCAAACCAAACTCCAATGGCGTTTGGAGAACTGAAATCAAGGTCAAGATCGATACGGACCCGGAACTCCTGAGGCAGTTGGTTATGATTGCGCAATCGCCGGGGATGACAGATGTGATCGTGACCACGCCGCAAGAGGCGATGGCTTTGGGAGAGGGTGAAACGGAAGCGGACACCACCGATGAAACTGAAGAGGCCCCGATTGACCTTACCATGATTGACATCCGCAAGGATGACGACGAGGCCAACGAAGAGCCTTTTTCCTGCACCTTGAATGAACAGTCATTCGTCGGGAAGGATTCCAAGACTGTCATATGCCGATTGCTTGCCGGACTGAATCTGGTCAAACGAATCAAGGGTGGGCATTTGAAAGAGGGGAACTACGACAACGTGGACGTGATCGCGTTGATCCGCAACCTGGAGAAGCAGGACGTCCCCGGAATGGACATGATCATCAATATACTTCGGGAGGGATCGTTTGAACCTGCCGTGAAAGTTTAACTGAAATGGGCTGTGGCGGAATTGGCATACGCTACCCGTTAGTTCCTTAGAGAATAATAAAAGTCTAATGGGTTACTGGAATGAAGTCTAATTCTGGTGTAAGATGAAAGATCTTATGCGGCAGTTAAAAGATCCAATGCAGGTTCGAATCCTGCCAGCCCATAGAAAGGGAGTCTCCTCCGGGAGGCTCTCTTTTTTGTTAAAAGACTTTACAATCACTGGGATTGACAATATCTGCATAATATAGTACATTTAACCAGATGGAGGTGAGCCGTGAAGGACAAGCCAATCGTGCAGTACATTTGCAGGGACTGCGGGAAAGAGTTCCCAGCACCACAGGGTAGCAGGAGATCGCTTTGCCCTAAATGCCTTGTGGAAGCCATGACGAAGGACAAGTAATGGCTAAGGATGCTTTTTATTTCAGGCATGACGCTAATGCCAGCTCCGATCTAAAGCTCAAGGCATTACGGAAGCAATATGGATGGGAGGGAATAGGTTGGTGGTGGTATTTGGTCGAACTGCTCAGAAGTGAGGAAAATTACGAGCTTGAATATTCCGGGGAAACTTTTGAGGGAATGATGGTTGACATGGGGTGTGAATCAGAGGACGTGAAAACGTTTATAGATTACTGTGCGGATAAGAGATTGTTGGAGAAATCAACGCCCGTTGAACGCCCGTTGAACGCCGTTGAAACGTGTTTTACAATGTTTTACAGTCCCCGCCTAAAAGGGGATATGGTGTCTCTTGATGCGTTACGCGAACAACGCAGAATGGCCGGTAAAAAGTCCGCAGAAAAGAGGTCTTCTACGAGTAAAAGCTCAACGCTCGTTGAACACCCGTCGAACGACCGTTCAACTAGTAGAGTAGATAAGAGTATAGTAGAAAGAGAAGATATGTTTAAGCAAACAACAACACAATTCGCTGATAAACATACTCCTTCAATGATAACGGAGTTTATTAATTACTGGACCGAGCCGGACCGGGCGGCCAATCCCCGGATGAGATTTGAAAAGGAAAGGACGTGGGAGATGGGTCGCCGCTTGGCAACCTGGGCAAAGAATGATTTCAGCAGAAATAACTCATGGCATGGCAAAACAGATCAGCCCGGCCTAATAGGGAAGGAAGTATGACTGACAAAGAGCAAGCAATACAGCAAGTAGCGGAGGTAATTGCGCTGGGTGTGGGAACTGGTAGGCGTCCCGACACGATAGCAATAGGTATTATCTCTCTTGGTTGTATAGGCGTGATTGCCAGTGAGCAGCCGGATGATGAGGTGATTCGCGGTAGCTTGCCTGAATATCAAATATGGACTTCAAGACTTAAAGAGCAAGGCTGGCGCAAGCTGGCAGATAAGGATGGATCATGATTGAAGATATCACTCCCCCCTTTGACCATGACGCAGAGGTTGCGGTTCTTGGTTCCATCCTGATTGACCCTGATTGCTTTTTGGTAATCCGGGGCATGTTGACCCCGGAGGATTTCTACCGGGACCGGAATCAATGGGTCTTTACAGCCTGCGAAAATCTGTACCAGCAGAAGAAAGCAATTGACGAAATCACGGTTGCGCACGAATTAAAGAGAATGAAGCGATTGAACGACATGGGCGGGGTTGACTTCCTGAGCTCGCTCGTTTCGGAATCGCCGACTTCAGTCTATGCCGAAGCCTATGCCAAAATAATCAAAGACCTCTCGAACTATCGGGAACTGCTTATCATAGCAGAGCAGGCGTCAGTGGTTGCCCAAGAGTCCCCTCCAGATGTGGGCGATGCCATCGCAGCCATCCGGGAGAAGATTGACAACCTCGGGAAGAGGACGCACACAGCGGGGGAGTTCATTCCTATCAGTGAGGTTATCATGGACTCTTCAGAGCGTATTCTGGGCAGGATGGACCAGAAGTTTCTTCGAGGTCAGTCGTGCGGATTCCCCAGGATTGACCAATCGATTGGAGGCTGTGCTGGGGGGAATTTGATTATTATAGGAGCCCGTCCAGGTATGGGTAAAACTCAACTGATGTGTACCTTTGCAAAGTGTATGGGCAAGCCTGACGGGAAGGCTGCAATCGTCAGTTTGGAGATGAAGAAAGAAGAAATTGCGGATAGGTTCATGTATGCCGAGGCGCGGCTGAACGAACGGGAATTGCAAAAGAAGTTCTCCAGAGGCCAGGTAGAAATGGGCGAATTGGAGGCCTATCAGGATAGAATCATGCAGGCCCTTGATGCCGTTTACGAGTACGATGTAGTCATCACAGATCAGGGCCGTCAAACCGCAGCGGCTATCCGGTCAAGCGTGATGAGGCAAGTGGCAAAAGAGCCTATCGGATCGTTGTTTGTAGATCACATTCGGTTGGTGGCCGACAAGGACAAGGATGAGGTCAGACGTCTTGGGAAGATTGCGCAGGAGTTAAAGGAG
>Ga0075122_10002189_pt1 | contig 13089 bp, 13 predicted proteins | sample AntAceMetag02UKB_FD_69790 | JGI IMG/M metagenome (GOLD analysis project Ga0075122, IMG submission 69790) | Saline lake microbial communities from Ace Lake, Antarctica - Antarctic Ace Lake Metagenome 02UKB | ecosystem: Environmental > Aquatic > Non-marine Saline and Alkaline > Saline | place... | reverse complement strand
CTCACGACAGGAATCAATTCAAACCATTTTAATTGTTGGCGACAAGAAGGGCAAACCGACCGACCATTTAAAGATTTCTTTCCATATCTTAAGATAACTACATTTAAAAAACTTCCTATTATAGTTCCAAATACAAAAATTCCTATTTGCAATAAATACTCCATCATTAAAATTATATCACAAAAACAAAATCAAAGATTTTGAATTTTAAATTTATCATTTATAACCTGCCTGCCGGCAGGCAGGTTCTTAAAAACACAATAAAAAACCTACGGAGGTCCAACCTCCGCAGGTTTTTTATTGTGTTTTTAAGGCGTTACATCATAACATCTCTCAGCTATACCTACAGCAGAAGCCGAAGCACAATCAGAAGTTTCCCCACCAAAACCATTTGTATCATCATCATCCTCTTCTACAAGTTTATTATATTCCTGTAAAACAGCCCCTAAATGATAATTCTGACCACTACTCCAATAAAAATAAGGGCCTCCGTCTGGGTCATTTGAGATTTTTAGAAAACTAGCTAATGGCTTTGGGTCAACATAAAGTGTCCCTGTTGCAGGATATCCTGTATTGACATCATAATATAATTCCAAAGCTAATTGAATCTGTTTAATATCAGAAATTCTCCTCCCGTCTTTCGCTTTATTTCTGGCACCACTCATAGAAGTTAAAACCACAGCTGATAGAATACCAATAATCGCAACTGTTATAAGTAATTCAACAAGAGTAAAACCACTGTTTAGTCCTGCCTGCCGGCAGGCAGGTTGTAGCTTGTAGTTTGTAGTTTGTAGTTTCATAACGATTTGTTTGATTAATTATGGGGCTGGAGTTGGTGTGATTGTCACACAACCTGTATCGCCACATTCTATTTCCCAAAGATCTCCTTCCGTAGTTTTTGCTTTAAAAGTTCCCAATTCTGAACTTGTAACATAATCCCAAGAAGATGGTAACTCCTGAAAAATAGCGGCCTCATTTGCAGTCTCACAAATTAGCTCACCTACTTCAGGAGGTGTTCCCGTAAAATTAATTATTTGTCCATCATTCTCACAAATTATCAAACTGGGATATAATGAACTCATTTGCGCCTGGGCACTTCCTAACCGAGCTTTAGGTCTTGCTTTATACAAAGAAACAGAAATAACCGCTGACAAAATACCCATAATTGATACCACTATCAACATCTCGACCAAAGAAAAACCCTTTTTTTTTTCTTTAAAGAATTGAAACATCTTTACAGTTGGTTCTAATTACAACCAGATTTCAGATTACCGATTGGACCGACAATTGAATTTACTTGTTCACCAGGCAAACCAGCTGAACCATATTCAAGATAGAAACAAATCTGGAAATCTTCTGTTCCACCACCCGCACTACCGTTTTTTTTACTTATAGAATATTGACAATCTTCAATTGAAGCATCATTACACAAAACGGGGTTAACTAGTGGTTGCTTAGATGGATCAGCATAATCGGAGAAGTAATCAACACCTCCTGGTCCATCACATGTTCTAGTATCAGCATCTGCTGTTGTACACCCAGTTAAATCCACATTCCCTGTGTCTGATTCAATCACCAAAAGTTTTACCATATCTTTCACATCCAAGATTCGACTGGCATCTCTAGCTTTTTCACGAGCTGTTCCTAAAGAACTTAAGACAACTGCTGATAAAATTCCCATAATAGCCACCACAATAAGCAACTCAATAAGGGAAAAACCTTTTTTTGTATTTTTAAACATAAAAATTAAATTAAATAATAATAATAATAAAAACTAATAATAAACCTCGACAATTTATATCTTATATTATAAACCTAAATCCAAATCCCCCAAGGGGGATATGGGGATAACAAGATACTAAAAACTTTGTTTTTAGTATAATTCTGTAATTTTTAATTTTTAGAATTTTTAAATAATTTCTAATTTTTAATGACTAAATCCTACCTACCGACAAGCAAATTCTGAAAATAACAACAAAAATTTAAAACATTAAAAATTTTGATTTAAATAAAAATTAAAAATTTTTCTAACTATATTGCTGACGATATATTATAAATAGGCATTAAAATAGCAGCTAAAAGCGATCCTACCCCCAAACCCAGAAGAACAATCATAGCTGGCTCGATCATCCCTACCAACATATCTACAGCCCCAACAACTTCCCTTGCATAAAATTTAGATAATGTCTCTAAAATACTATTTAATTCTCCTGTTTCTTCTCCTACCTTTATCATTTGAATCATAATATTAGGTATTTCACCTTCATTTACCATTGCATCTGAAACAGAACTACCTGTTTTTATTGATTGAGCTGCATTTTTTAATAATTCTTCATAAATAGCACTATCCACCACAGTTGAGGATGTTTCTACTGCTTTTACTATAGAGATACCGCTAGATAACATAGTATTCATATTTCCACAAATTCTGGCCAAGTACATTTTTCTATACAAATCTCCAACATAAGGAATTGTTAATTTAAATCTATCTATTGATAATTTTCCGATTTTTGTCCGGCTAAATCTAAAAAGAAAGAAAGCACTAATCACAATAAAAATTAATAGGAATATCCCATAAGTAATAAAAAATTCACTGAGATTGATAACAACTCTTGTCAAAAATGGCAATTCTTGCCCAGCATCGGTTAAAATCATACTAATTTTAGGGATAACCATTACAAGCATTAAAATCATTACCACAATAAAAACAACAACAACAAAAATAGGATATATCAAAGCATTTTTTGCTTTAGACATTAATTCATATCCTCTGTCTAAATGTTCAGCTAAGTACGAAAATGTCTTATTTAAATTACCAGATTCTTCGCCAGCTTTTACCATATTGACATAGAATTCTGAAAATATTTTTGGATGTTTAGACAAAGCGATAGAGATTGAATTTCCTCCTTGAATATCATCAGAGACCTGTTTTAAAACTCTTCCTAAAACAAGATTTTCTGTTTCATTTGACAAGAGGCGAAACACTCTTAATGCAGAAACCTGAGCTCCAAACAAAGTAGAAATCTGTTTAGATAAAATAACAATATCTTTATTAGAAACCCTTTCAAAAATTGTAAAATTTACTCCCAATAACCCTCCCTTTCCAACTTCTTGTATATGTGAAATAACAAATCCTCTACCCTGTAAAGAACTAATCGCCACATCTTCACTAATAGCATCTATTTTACCTTCGGTCTCTTGGCCATCTTTATCAATAATTTTGTATTTAAATAACATATTTTTTATTATTAACTTAATATTCTATCCAAACGATCTGTTTGCATAGAATACCTTTTTGCATTTTCAATAGTTATTTCTCCAATTCTAACTAACTCTGCCAATGATCTTTCTAAACTTACCATTCCTTCTCTTGTCCCTGTTTCTATTACATTTGGGATTTCATGAGTTCTTCCTTCGCGAATTAAATTAGCAACGGCATTATTTTTTATTAACAATTCATAAGCAGGAACCATCCCACCAGAAACTCGTGGAATTAATCGCTGTGAAAAAATTCCTAATAAACTTCCAGCTAATTGCATTCTTATTTGAGTTTGTTGCCCTGCAGGGAAAACATCTATAATTCTATCAATTGTTTGAGCAGCATCATTGGTATGCAAAGTAGAGAAAACTAAATGCCCTGTTTCAGCCGCTGTTACAGAAGTAGAAATTGTTTCTAAACCTCTCATTTCACCAATCATTAAAACATCAGCGTCTTGTCTAAAAACAGACCTTAAAGCCGTAGCAAAATCTTTGGTGTCTGTTTCTACTTCCCTTTGATCAACAATTGACATCCCTTTTTCAAAAACGTATTCAATCGGGTCTTCTACCGTTACGATATGCCCAGCTCTATTTTGATTTATAATATCTATCATCGAGGCTAAAGTAGTTGTTTTTCCATTTCCAACAGGGCCAACTACTAAGAAAAACCCCTGTTCTTTTTGTGTAAAAGATTTTAAAATAGGCGGTAAATTTAATTCTTCTAATGTTTTAATCTTTTTAGAAATCAATCTTAAATTCACTCCAACAGTTCCTTGGCTGAAAAAACAATTACCTCTAAATCGCGCTCCATTAGAACCATAAGAGAAATCAAGTTCTTTATTTTCTAAAAATTTTTCTTTAAATTCGGAATTTAATAATTCAGAAATTATTCCCAAAATATCATCCTCAGATAAAATATTTATTTTTTTTAGAAAAAATAAATTACCATGCACTCTAATAGCAGGGTTATACCCAACAGATAAATGTAAATCAGAACCATCCTCTTCAATTATCATTTTTATTAAACTGTTCAACAATTCTTTATAATTCATATTTTAAGTATCTACCTAATTATATTATATTTCTTCAAATTCACCATAGAAGTTTGTGTATAATAAATTGTATTTATAATCTAATTTTTAATTTTGTAATTTTGTAATTTTTAAATAATTTTTTAATGATTTAATTTTCAAATACGAAAATCAATAAAGTAAATTTTCGTTAATTTTAGAAATTAAAAATTATAAAATTTGTCCTAAAGTTTATTGGCTTCCTCAAACGGAATAATTTTATTAAAGGCCTTTATCAAACCATCTTGCTTCATAGTTAACATACCTTTTGCTCTCACCAAATTTTCAATTTCAGTGTTAATAGGATTTTTTAAAATAAGTTCCTCAATTTCACGATCCATTTCTATTATTTCATAAACGGCAGTCCTTCCCTTCAGTCCTTGAGGATTACTTTCTACAGGAGTAGCTTCTAAAACCGTTTTAGGAAAATTAATTTCTTGTTTAAATTTTTCTGGTAATGTTTCAAATTCTTTCTCAATCATCATTTTGATACTCCCTTCTACAAGAATCTCTTTTCCTGAACCAACAGCCAACTTTCTTACTAACCGTTGTGCAATAGCCAACGACAAAGTTGGAGCAATTAAAAAAGGATCTACATCCATTTCAATTAACCGAGGGATTACTCCTGCAGCATCATTAGTATGGATAGTTGAGAAAACTAAATGACCTGTTAAAGCTGCCTGAACAGCTAATCCGGCTGTCTCTTTATCACGAATCTCCCCAACCATAATTACATCTGGATCTTGTCTTAAAGTAGTTCTCAAGCCACTTGCGAAAGTATATCCGATTTCCGACCGAACTTGTGATTGACTAACTCCATCAATATTTAATTCTACTGGATCTTCCAAACTTAAAACATTTTTACTAACTCTGTCAATTTCATGCAAAATAGAATACAGAGTAGTTGTTTTCCCGGAACCAGTTGGCCCAGAAATCAAAACCAGTCCGTGAGGTTTTTTAATCGCTTTCTTTATTATTGCTAAATTTTTTTCACTTAAACCAGTATCAGTAAGATGGGATATACCTTTATCAGGTTCCAAAAGTCGCATTACAATTTTTTCACCATAATAAGCAGGAAAAGTGGAGACCCTAAAATCAACTCTACGATCATCAATTTTAGCTGAAAAACGACCGTCTTGTGGCTTCCTTTTTTCATCCAATCGCATTCTTGATAGAATTTTTATCCTCGCTACAACAGCACTGTGAACTTTAACAGGTAAAACCAAACGAACATCTAAAATACCGTCAACCCTAAACCTCACTCGAACTTTTTCACCAGTATGTTCAATATGAACATCCGAAGCATCGTCTTCTGCAGCATATCGCAAAATCGTTGCAACAATTTTAGTTACAGGGGCATCTTCTACAATAGTTGTTTCATTTCCCTTTTTTACTTTAGAAACCGCTTCACTTATTTTTGCTTCTTCTTCATCCAAATCTAATTCTAACTCTGTTAAGGCTTGGGAAACTTCACCTCTTAACCCCTTGTATCCTTCTAAAACCATTCCAAAATCATCTTCACTGATAATAAAAAGCTTATAAGGTAATTTAATTTTAGAAGAAATAAATTGCAGAGCATCTCTTGCTTCAATATTTCCAGGATCAAGAATCCCAACTTCTAAAAAACCGTCAACTACCCCTAGAGGAGCAAGGCGATAATGTAAAACAGATTTTTCTGGAATATATTTTAAGGCCTTAGGAGAAAAATTATCAGCTGTTAATTTTTTAACAGGTAAATTAAAAAATTCTTCTTTGGCTTTATTTATTTCTTCTTGAGTTATCCCTTTTTTTAATAAGATTTTATCCAATCCTTGTTTAGATAAATCAGCTTTTTTTTTAAGTTCTTTTTCTTGACCTGCTTCTATAATATTTTTTTTAACCAAAATATCTAAATATGACATAATAAATTCATCTTATATAATATAACTAAACATAGTTTTGAATTATTAGTTTTGGACTGTGGAAGTGCTAATTTCTGTAGGAACATCAATTTCTACACCAACATATTCTCCGTCAGTCCCCACAGGAGCGAAAGGATTGTTTCTCCCGACTGGTTGTGATTGTAATTCCATACTAAAGTCCTCTAAATTTTGAAAAACTTTGTCTGCAAAAATGTCTTCATCTAAAACTAACGTTCTTAATTCAGAGAGAAGTTCTAATGTCTCACTTCCAACATCTCCATCTGCTGTATTCGTAATCGAAATCAATTGAGAAGTAGAATCTTCTGCCCCCACCCAATATTGATAAGAAAAGAAACAAATAAACATTATCGCTATACCAAATAATATATTCCTTTTATTTTTTTTACTTTTTAACATAAACTTATTTTAACCAATATGTTTTAATATTTACATCGTGTTTATAAACATTTTCCATTCCTGATTTTAGAGAATAACTGATGATATCTACAACTCTTAAGCTATCACCTAAATCATTGATAAAATTCACAAAATCATCATACTCTGCTTCAATTGTAAAACTCAAACCAATTGACTCATATTCATCTAAATTTAGCCCCAAATCTCCTCTTTCAGTATCATTAGTTACTGCTGAATTTACTTCTACACTTCTAATCATTCCGCCATTTCTAACTGCAATATGATTGATTTCCATAATCAATCGAACATTATCTATATTATCAGGTAAAAGTTTTTCAAGCCTCTCAATATCTTTCTCTGAGAAAGTATTATATTTACCTAACAACTCTCCTCTAATTTCCCTAAGTTCCTTTGATTTTGTTAAAGCATCATTATATTCTTCCTGACTTTCTTTCAAACCACCCATACTAATATAAGCAGGGTCTATATACGAAAAGAATAACCCTCCGGATAATATTATTAAAAAAATTGGTATGATAAATTTAAACATTTTTTTATTCTAAGCTATTTCTATAAGAAAGAAGTCGAGAATCGATATTCACAGAAATGTCAAAAATCACCCCACCGTCAGTTCCAACTCCTAAATTACAAAAAATTAGTTCACTCATATTACTATTCTCTCCAAAGATATCTGATTGCAAAGCAATAGTTGCATAGGAACTTGCTGTTCCGCTCATTGTAAGAACCCACTTACCATCTACAGGATTTAAAAAAAGTTGTTTAAATCTTACTGCCTTCAATGTATTTTGTTCTAACAATTCAAACAAAGGGGCAAGCGTCATATGCTTATCTAAAATCTTTTTAGATGCCTCTATCCTTTTGTCTATTTTACTTAATTCTATAATTATTTCTTTTTCTAAACTACCTTTTTCCCTTTCTAAAACACCAGACATATTCTCTATCTCGCTCATAAGATAACGGTTATATAAAAAAATTGTTCCTGAAGATAAAATAGAAAAGATAAAAATTATTCCACTTATTCCCATAAGCAAACCGCCGGAATTTCTTTTTTTAACCTTTCTTTGTTCGTGAGATTTTTTAGGAATGAAAGATGTTTGCATTATTGTTATTATACAATAAAAAATAATCTATTACACAAGAAAAACAAATAAAACTGTGGATAGAAAACAAAACTCTTTATTTTTCCAATCCTCTTAAAGCTAAGCCAACTGCAACAGCAAATTCTGGACCAATTCCTTTTAAAATGTCATCCAAAAAAGCAGGGGTTTTTATTTTAGAAAAAGGATCGGCGACTATTGATTCCACCTCTAAATTTTTTGTGGCACAATCTGTTAAACCTTTAATGACAGAACCCCCTCCAGTAAATATTACTTTACTTACATTTTTATTATGTTCATTCTGATATCTAATTAAAACTTTAGTAGTTTCACCAAAAATATATTCTAAGTTTGTTAAAATAATATCTGAAATTTCCTTATCTTGGTTCTCTCCTAAGAGCCCAATTTCTCTTTTATTTTCTTCAGCTTTTTGAACTGAAATCCTAAGAGACCTTGAAATTGCCGCGCTAATATCCTGAGAGCCACGATTAATAAGATGTGATTTTTTTACTATGCCGTACTCTACAATATATAATTTTGTCACTCCAGAACCAATATCTAAAACAGCCACTGTTCCCGTATTATGTTCTACAACTGACCGAATCGTACTAAAAATTTCTATTTCCAAGAAATCAAGCCCCAATTTAGCATTTCTAATTATATCTTTATATTTTTCTATTGCATTTTTATGAATAGCCGCTACAAAAACTTTTATTTTATCTCGTTGTTTTATTTCTTTTGTTTGTCCCGTTTTTACTGCTGGTCTTGTGTCTTCTAATGAAGAGCCATCATCTGTAGAATCCGAATTATTTTCAGGAACAACTCTCCAGTCAAGCATTACCTCTGAGATAGGAACAGGGATAAATCGTCTTGCTTCAATTGGAACAATTTTTTTCAATTGGTCATGAGATACTTTAGGAATCTCCATCTCAAATATTAAACTGGAACTAAGTGGAATTGAAACCCCACAAGTCATGATATTAACTGTTGATTCTTTTAACAAATCTAAAATGGCTCCACTTATTTGTTTATTAGTTAAATTAGTTGCTTTTCCCTCTTCCAAATCAGCATAAGGGCCTAAGGATAATTCCCCATATGTTTCCAAAACAGCTCCTCCTTTACTTTTTTTAAGTTGGACTACTTTTATAGCCGAAACACCAATATCTAAACCTAAAAAACTCTCATCTTTTTTCTTAAAAAACTTTGAAAGGGAGAAATCTTTTCCTATTCCTCCTAAGATATTATCTAACATTACTAAAGTAGTATATCATATATATATAATGCAAAATAATAATTGCATCAAAAAAATGTGGAAAAAAATTTTGGACTTACTGTTCCCTGTTAATTATAATCAGGGCTTTTTAAATAACTTAACTACTGAGAAATTTTTATCTCTTACAACTCCAGCTAAAATATCGTCAATACCAAATACTTTATCAATAGTTAATTACAAAAATAGATTAGTCAAAAAAGCAATTCGGTCATTCAAATTTGAAAATAATCAACAACTTTCAAAACTTTTTGCTGAAATTCTTTATGATAATTTAGTTGAGGAATTATCTAATTTAAATTTAACAATTAATTTTAATAAACCAATTTTGATTACTGTCCCCCTTTCTCGACAACGTCAGAGAAAAAGAGGTTATAACCAAGTAGAATTAATTGCCGAAGAAATAGTTAAAATTGACCGAGGTAGTTTTTTAGAATATAGAAAAAATGTTCTTAAGAAAATTAAAAATACACCACCACAATCTCATACTAAAAATAAAACAGAACGAATGAAAAACCTGGAAGGATGTTTTAAGATTATTAATTCTTCATTTATCAAAAATCAAAATATTATTTTACTTGACGATGTGACAACCACAGGAGCCACTCTATCTGAAGCTGTTCGTACCTTAAAATCTGCTCAACCGAAACAAATTATTTGTGTCACTTTAGCACATTAAAATTTGTCTTATATTCGTAAACCCAGTTAAAATAACAATTTGGACACACGCTCGTGCTCTCCTGCGGAGCACTCCCTTGTCCTCGGCAAAAAAGTTTTTGGACCTCGCTCAAAAACACCAAGCTTTTTTTCCTGCGGGGTGTCCAAATTGTTATTTTAACTGGGTTCAACCCTCTTTTATATTCTTATTAGAAAAACTTTAAAGAAAACCTAAGAAGAGCTGTTTTGGTAAGCCCGCAGACCTGCCTGCCGGCGAGGCAGGCTTTTGGCTTGGTTCTGACACTACTTTTCTTTTTTAGGAAAAGTAGTGTCAGACAAAAGTTGAGGACGGAGCTCTCGCTCGCTGGAAGCGAGAGCGCTTACCAAAACAGCTCTTCTTAGGTTTTCTTAACTACTTTATCTGTCCGATTTTCATCCACCTATTTCCCACCTCGCTATCGCTCGGTATGGGAAATTCCGCTCCCTGCGGAACGGATGAAAATCTGTCCGATTTTCATCCATTTTTCAGCCTCTTCTCTGTTATCTTGGCTAAGATAAAATAAAACTAGATTTTCATAAACACCTTCATAAGGAGGATAATTCAAAAATGTTTTTAAGTATTGTTCTTTGGCTTCTTCCAATCTATTTGTCTTCCAATAAATCAAACCTAAATTATTATTGGCCTTTGTATAACCATCATAAATTTCATAAGAATCTAAAATAATCTCTTCTGCTTTCTCGTATTCTTCTTTAAAATAATGTACTGTTGCTAAATTAGAAAGAGATAAAACACTTTGTGAAGCACACTTTCCAGCCGAAATAAATAACTTTTCTTCCGTCATCCAATCTAAACTTCTATCAAAACTTCTAACTACATAAAAAGTGGAAATTAAAATTAAGATAATAAACCCACATCTTTTTATAATCTGACTATTTATATTATCTTTAGCGAAAACAATAAAACTGGCAATCAAAATTACAAACCCAACCGAAGAAAAATAAAACAACCGCTCCCCCATAATTGTCCCAATCGGGGTCAATAAATTAGAAATAATTAGAAACGGAAAAAGAAAAAAAGTTAAGGCCAAAGAGATTTCAAATTTCTTTTTGAAAAAATAAAAAATACCAAAAACCGAACTAGTTAAAACTAAAAACCCAAACATAACATCCGGACTAAAAAAACTTTTTTCGATGGGAATCTGATTAAAGGAATAATCCGAACATAAATTGAATGGTAAAACTGTTTTGGTAATATACAACGACAGAATTTTTAACGAAGTAAAAATTCTTTCGGGAAAAGAAACAAACTTTAGAGAATTTTCTACAAGGGTCGCGGTGTTAGTAAAAAAATGCTGACCTAAAACCCAGAACCTAATTGAGAAATAAGTAAAAACTGACAAGATGCTTGGAAACCATAAATTTTCTAAGACATTTTTAGTGAGAATCTTCTTAAAATTTTTTTTCTTATGCCAAACAATTAAAAAAGCAACTGGTAAAATTGCGACAGCTGTTTCTTTGCTTCCCATCGCCAATAAAAACCACAAAGTTATTAACCATTTATTCGGTGCTCTCTTTAATAATTCCAATAAGCCCAAAATTGAAAACAACAAAGCTAAAATTTCTGCCCGACCAACAATATTAGCCACTACTTCAGTATGAATGGGTAAAATTAAAAATAGAAAAGTTGATAGATATGCCAATAATTCTCTTTTGGGAAATAGTCGTTTAATTAAGAGAAATAAAAAATAACCACTCAGTAGATAAAGTAAGATATTTACAAAATGGAAACTTATTGCTCCTGAGCCAAATATAAAATAATTAAGTCCATAAGAAAAAACCGTGGTTGGACGATAAGCTCCAGATTCTATATTCCAATAAGGAGTCACTAAAACTTGAGACCAATTAAGTGGATTTTCTAAAAAACCTTGGTGAGCTACAATTGTTCGATCGTCATAAACAAAATCGCCCCACAAACTACTCCCATACATAACCAAAACCGCGAAAATACAGAGTATGACAAAGCAGATTTTCTTGTTTCTTTTGATAAAATTAACCATTTTAATATCACCTATTTTAGCACAAAAACACCCTTATCACCCTAAAACCCACCCTGTTTTACTAAAATTAACCAAAAACCCCCACTTAGCGCCTGCCTGCCCTGCCTGCCGGCAGGCAGGCGGCAGGCAGGCTCCAAGCGCTCAATTTTTTATATGGAAAAAAAGACAGAAATATGGTATTTTATTGTTATATATAATATATATAAATGGAGAGTTGGCTGAGCGGTTTAAAGCGCATCCCTGCTAAGGATGTGGGGAAGAAATTCCCTCGAGGGTTCGAATCCCTCACTCTCCGCATTGGTAATTTTAGATACCGTTTGAGGTATCTGAAATTAACAACATACGGAAGAGAGTGAGGGATTCGAACGGTGATAGAAAAGGTCCTGTGGACCTTTTCGAGCCGCGACCAGCAGTACTTAATAGATTTTGAGCGAAGCGAAAAAATATATTTAGTAACTGTGGGTCGAATCCCTCACTCTCCGCAACATCGTGCTAGCACGAAGAAGATAGTCTTCTCGTATGCTAAAATAAAAATATGAAGAAAGTAAAATTTATTTGGTATTTATTAACGATTATACCAATTGCCCTAATTATACTTGGTTATATTTTCCCTGTTCAGTTTTTTGGCAGTCAAGATTCAATTAGAGATTTTGTTGATCAATTTGGGATTTTTTCGCCATTTGCTTTTATTTTAGTTCAGATATTCCAAGTTGTTATCACTCCATTTAGCCATTACACGGTATCAATTGCTGGCGGATTTATTTTTGGAACTTGGCTTGGATTTCTTTACAATTTAATTGGTAGAGTTATCGGAACCGCTATTGCATTTTATTTGGGTAGATTTCTGGGTAGAAAAATTATTAGACATATAGTAAAACCGCAAACGATTCAAAAATACGATTACTATTTTAATAAAGGAAAATTATTATTATTCCTAGCTTACTTCTTACCATTATTTCCAGACGATGAAATTTCTTATTTGGTTGGATTTTCAGCGATTAAATCTCGAGTATTTTTACCTTTAATGATTATTGGGCAGATTAGTGGAAGTTTAGGCTTAGCTTATCTTGGAAATGGAATTCAGTCTATGAAAGAACCAATGTTTATTTTTCTTTCGCTCGTAACTTTAATTGGCGGAATTTGGTTTGTTTGGTATTATAAAAAAATAAATAATGATCAAACTGATAGCCTCGAGAACGAAGGTTCTTAGTGCTAGCACGAGACACTTTACAGATAAGGCACTATACAAATTTATTGGTTGCGTTAAAATTAAGTCATGAGTAATAAATTTTTTGATGAAAAAGAGTGGGAGAAGGCAATTAAAAAACCTGATTGGTATTT
>Ga0075122_10002188_pt1 | contig 13090 bp, 12 predicted proteins | sample AntAceMetag02UKB_FD_69790 | JGI IMG/M metagenome (GOLD analysis project Ga0075122, IMG submission 69790) | Saline lake microbial communities from Ace Lake, Antarctica - Antarctic Ace Lake Metagenome 02UKB | ecosystem: Environmental > Aquatic > Non-marine Saline and Alkaline > Saline | place... | reverse complement strand
ATTAAGAATGTTTTGGATATGAATTTTGAATATGTTTTGGTGGACCGAACGCCTTTTGTGCAAGGAGAAGATCGTTTGACAATACAAAGGGTAAACCCGCGGATATATCGTGCGTCTTATCCCTGTTGGATGTTTGATGAGAAAAAATTTATCACAATTTTTTCTGCGAAATACAAACTGGTTTCTGAATTTTCTGCCTTGGATGAATCGAATGCAGAATTTAAACACAAGGGAATGCTTTTTGCTAGAAAGTAAATTAATATTTTATTTTTTGTTCTGAATAATCTATCACTTTAAGTAATTCTTTTTTAAACTCTGATTTTGGCCAACTAATTAGAACCTTCTTCCCATTGGCGACTAATTGTTTTACTTTGCGCTTATTAGTTAAAAGTGTTTTCATGTATTTTGCTAGTTTTCTTTCATCTTTGGGATCCCCCATTATCGCTGCGTCTTGAACTTGATCTTTGATACCTGGGACATTCATTGCTATTACTGGAACCCCAAGCTTAAATGCTTCTAGATACGGGATATTGGAAGGCCCCAGCTCGTCTGGCATTACGAGCCCTTTGGACATTTTATACAGAACGCTCATTTCTTCGTTGCTGACATACCCTACATAATGTATTAGGTCTGATATTCCCAATTCTTTTGCGCTTTTTTTTAGCTCTTCTAGTGTCCCCCATTTCCTCTTATCGGACCCAGAGAACACTGCATGGATCTCTATCCCTTCTTTTCGCAATAAGGATAATGCTTTTAGAATTAGAATGTGATTTTTATGGGGCCAAAATTGTGCGGGATAGAAAAAATATTTTTCGGGGATATTATATTTCTTTATTGTATCTTTTATGATTTTCTGGGGAATTTTGTCATTGAGATATGTCGGGGCTAAGAATTTGATTGGGAATATTTTCCTTTTATCTGTGCCATAATGTTTGATTATGTCTTTTTTGCCCTGTTCCGAATCCGCAATTATTGCCGTTGCCTTTTTTAATCCATTTTCGTATAAGAATTCTCTTCTTTCATACTCTCCGAAAGCTGAGAGTTCTGGAAAATCTGGTCTCCTTCTGTGTTCTAAATCGTAGACGGTAAAGATGTATGGTATATTAATTTTGAAGGCTGTATTTAATGGTGCTGGCCAAAGAATAAGGTCTACTCCTTTTATCTTGAGATATAGCTCTATGGCTTTGCATGTTACTTTATCAAAGAGAGAAACTTTAGATTTATTTTTTTTGTTCTCCCATTTGCTTTTTAGTTTTTCCTTAGATAGTTCTTTTGGATCTATATTCGTTATGCTTTCTCCTTCTATACTCTGATGTTTTAGGGAGCGTATTTTATCTACGATTCGAGAAAGGTTGATAATCTCAAAATCTTTTTTAAAATTATTGGCAACCGCGTCATTCCCTGTTAATACTAATATTTTGTGTTTTTTTGTTTGCTTTAGAATGTTTAGAAGATTTAACTGATATTGAAATGCCCCCCCCGACTCCGGGCTTGCCGTAAAAAAAACTGCTATCTTCATTTTTTTTCTTTGAGAACTGACTTTAATACATCTACCACTTCATTTATTTGATCATTTGTTAATGACAAACCTGAAGGAAGATACAGTCCATTCCTTGCTAAGTCTTTTGAGACGGGACATTCTTCATTTTTGAATAGCCCTCTTTTTAACAAAAATGGCTGCTCATGCATTCCTATAAAAAATGGTCTGGAATCAACCCCTTTTTCTTTTAAGCTTATTGCCAATTCTTTTGCGTCCATCTTAGAATCTTTGTTTAAAAGAATTCCGTACATCCAATAATTGACATTGCAATTTTCTTTGATTTTTTGCGGTGCTATTCCTGGGATATCTTTTAATAGCTCCGTATACAACTCTCCATTTCTCCTTTTTATTCTGAGAAATTCTTCAATCTGGTGTAGTTGAGCAACTCCTACCGCCGCTTGTAAATTTGACATTCTAAAATTATACCCCATATCTTCGTGCACAAATCTTTTTTCTTTCTGGAAACATAGATTTCTATAACTTCGTGCCCTTTCGGCAAATTCCGGATTATCCGTTACGACCATCCCTCCCTCCCCTGTAGTTATAATTTTGTTTGCATAAAAGCTAAAGCTACTTATATCTCCCAAAGAACCACACTTTTGATTATTATATTCTACTCCGTGTGCTTCGGCAGCATCTTCCATTACGAGAAGGTTGTGTTTTTTTGCTATTTCATTTACTTGGATCATGTCTACTGGGTGTCCATACATATGGACTGCCATGATAACTTTTGTTTTATCTGTTATCTTTCCCTCTATTAAATCTGTATTCATGTTCCATGTTTCTGTTTCTGAATCAACTACTACAGGTATGGCCCCTAGCCTTATTACTGCGATTGCACAGGAAATGATTGTGAAGTCTGGAATTATAACTTCGTCGCCTTCTTTAACTCCTAATGCGTATAATGCCGTCTCTATCGCGGCTGTGCCATTACAAACTGAAATTCCGTATTTGCATCCTACGTATTCGCTGAACTCTTCTTCGAATTGTTTAACATAAGGACCTTCGCTACTGATCCATTTATCATCAATGCATTTGATGAGATTTTCCTTTTCTTCTTCTCCAAAAATTGGTTCATTAACTGGGATCATTCTATATCCTCTCTGTTAAATTTTTGCTTTTCTTCTATATCAAAATAAGGACCCTGTTTTATTTCTATCACATCAGTGTCTTCTTCAAATCTTACCCCGTGCCCACCTTGTACGAACATTATAATGTCCCCTGCTCGTACATTTTCAGAACCAAGATATTTTTTTTCTTGAGTATAGATGTCCACGAATGCCTTACCTTTACGAAAAACTAATACTTCCTGGGTATTATTAATCTCTCTTTTGATATTTAGATGGATGTGCTCTTGGGCCTTGTCCCCCTTTGGTCTGTTCATACAGGCCAACTGGATAGAATAATCATTAGGGGTTATAAAATCTACTCCCGAGGGGGAGTAGTCTGAGGGAATTACTATTGCATATACTTCTCCGTTAAATTTAACATAGTTTATTTCTTTTCCCATATAATTATATATTAATTCTGCTTTTAAATATAACTTTTAATTTTTATGAGACTAAGGTATTTTAACCCAACTATGCTTCCCCAGACTTTCTTCCTGGAATATTTAAAGTCCGTTATTAATCTGTAAAACCACTCTACTCCCAATTTTCTAAAAATGCTTGGAGCTTCTTTCTTTTTAGATATTAAGAAATCGGTTGCAGCACCTATATTAAAATAAAATGCTTTGTATTTTTTATATAATTGGTTTGATAAAATTTCTTGCTTGGGGTTACCTATGCAAACCCAGACATAATTTGGTTTAAATGACTTTAATTGCTTAGATATTTCTTGAGTTTCTTTTTCGGGGAAAACAGATCCCTTGATATATGGCGGTGAATACGATTGGGAATTTTTTAGTTTTGGGAATCTTTTTACTAGCATCTTTAGATCTTTTGGCTCTGGTAGAATAAAGAAATGTTTTTGGTTTTTACTAATCTGGTTTTCTAAGAAATTTTTTGTAAAAGTTGGCCCCCTTGCTTGTTTGGATTTTAAAAAAGTACTCAGGACTTTCCCGTCTGGAAATATAAAATTTCCTGGGGAAATTATTAATCTTTTGAAAGCTGAGTCTTTATTAAAAAGATAAACCGAATACAGATTTTGGAAATTTAAGATGCCTGATTTATTATTATGAACTACCTCTTCGGGTTTTTCTCTTGTGAAAATCATTTGTTCGTCCATAGATATTACAGTACCGTAATGTATAAAAATGTAATGGGGTCTTTATTAATATGAAAAAGGCTTTAATCACAGGAATTACTGGGCAGGACGGATCTTATTTAGCAGAGCTACTTTTGGAGAAGGGGTACGAGGTCCATGGGCTTATTAGGAGGGCTAGTTCGATTAACACTTGGAGGCTAGATAAGCTATATAATGATAAGGATATTTTGGATAAAAAACTATTTTTGCATTATGGGGATATGACTGATGCGATTTCAATGATTAATCTTATTTCCAATATACAACCTGATGAAATTTATAATCTTGCGGCTCAGAGCCACGTTAAGGTTTCTTTCGAGATTCCTGAAGTGACTGCGAATGCCGATGCCCTTGGGACCTTGAAGCTTATAGAGGCTGTTCGGAATCTTGGATTGATTAATAAAACTAAAATTTATCAAGCTTCGACTTCGGAGTTGTACGGGAAAGCTGTCGAGACGCCACAGAGCGAAACAACGCCGTTTTATCCTCGGAGCCCGTATGCTGTTGCGAAACTTTATGCTTTTTGGATTATGAAAAATTATCGTGAGGCGTATAATATGTTTGCTTGTAATGGTATCTTGTTTAACCATGAGAGTGAGCGTAGGGGGTTTAATTTTGTAACTAGAAAAATTACTATTGGTCTTTCTAAAATTAAACTTAGGAAGCAAAAAGTTTTGGAACTTGGGAATTTGGATTCGAAGCGGGACTGGGGTTATGCGAAGGAATACGTCGAGGCTATGTGGTTGATGTTGCAGCAGGATAAGCCGGAGGATTTTGTGATTGCCACTGGAGAGACCCATTCTGTTCGGGAATTTATCGAGGCCTGTTGTGAGGAGTTGGATATAAAATTAAAATGGAAAGGCGATAGTGTTAACGAGGTCGGTGTTGATGAAGAAACTGGGGAAGTCATAATAAAAATTAATCCTAAATATTTTAGGCCAACTGAAGTCGATTTGCTGCTTGGGGACCCGACTATGGCTAGAGAAAAATTGGGATGGGAAGCAAAAATAAAATTCAAGGATTTGGCGAAGCTGATGGTTAAAAATGATTTTGAATTAATTTCTCTAGGGGAGAAAATTCTTTATTAAAATGAATTTGAACTCAAAGATTGTCGTATTCGGGGCGAGTGGATTATTGGGGAGTGCAACATGTCGGGTTCTTGAAAGGAAGGGATTTTCTAATGTTTTAAAACCTCGAAGTTCTGAGGTTAACCTTTTAGAGAAGGTTGATGTTGAATCTTTTTTGGAAGAAGAAAGGCCTGAATATGTGTTTATGTTGGCTGGATTGGTTGGTGGGATATTGGGAAACAAAACTCGGCCTGCTGATTTTCTCTACCAAAATTCAATGATGGTTTTGAATTTGTTAGAAGGGGTAAAAAATAAATCGCCTGAATCTAAAATTCTTTATGTTGGGTCGACTTGCATTTACCCCCGAGAAAATCCGCAGCCGATAAATGAGGATAGATTTATGGATGGAAAACTGGAAGAAACAAACAGGGGCTACGCTGTTGCAAAGGGGCTTGGGATTGTTGCTTGCCAGCTATATCGGCAACAATATGATGTTGATGCTATTTGCGCGATGCCAACAAATATGTATGGCCCGAACGATACTTATGATTTGAAAAGTGGACACATGATTCCGTCATTGATTAAGAAATTTTTAACTGCGAAAAGAGATAATTCTGTGGTGATTTTATGGGGGAGTGGGAAACCTCATAGAGAGGCGTTGTATAGTGAGGATTGTGCGGATGCTTTAATTTATTTGATAGAGAATTACTCTTCCGGTGAGATTGTAAATATTGGAACTGGTTTTGATTATTCAATAAAAGAGTTTGCGGAAATTATAAAAAATGAAATTGGTGCCGACGCTGAAATTAAATGGGATGACACGAAGCCTGACGGGACGATGGAAAAAAGAACCGATATTTCTAGGCTGAGGGGAATTTACCCTAAATATAATCCGAGAAGTTTGGCTGATGGGGTTCGGGAGATTTTGGAGAATGCTGATGAAGTAGAAAGGATATTAGATTAATTTTTATTCTTAAAAATAATTAACATCATTAGGTAAAAGTATCTACTTATTATTGTTGCTATGCATGCACCGAGGACTGCTTGTGTCATCCCAAAAGTTAGCCCATAGGTTATGAAAAAATAATTTAGGGTTATATTTATTAGCGTTGATGCTATTAGAATAATTGAAATAATTTTCGTTTTTTTCTGACTTGTATAATATGTTGTGTAAACTGCGATAAGTGGGAAACTTATAATTAGTAATGATAAAACCTGCAAATATACTGTTGAAGGCAAATACATTGAGCCATAAACTATTTTTATTATAAATGGCGCTAATAAAAATGTAAATATTCCTGCTGCTGCGGAAATGATAAATGTTATGTATTTTATTTTCCTAAACCCTCTCTCTAAAGTTGCCCCTTTTAATCTTGCCAAAATTGGGAATACTGCTATGCTTGAAAAGGCCATGATTGACGCAGCAGAGATTGCTAGGTTAAATGATGCTTGATAAAATCCGAGAAATGCACTTTCTACATAATGACCTAGCATAAACTGATCTATATAGCTAAAAAACACTCCTGAAAGAGCCGTTGCTGTTAGTGGCAGGATAAATTTTCCCAGATCTTTTTTTTCGTTATTTGAAAGAGTTTCTGTTTTGGCGCTGTTAAATGGGTTGTTCTTTCTGACTCTTGATATCGTATAGACTATTGTAATAAAATAACAAATAGCTACTGCCAAGAAAACCCATAATAAATAAATGTCTAGAGAAACAATTTTACTTAAGAATATTATTATCAGCAATGGGATAAGTGTTAGCCTCAATAACTGGAAAATAATCTCACTCACGAGTAGGGGCCTAAAATTATTTGTGGATGTAAATATTTGATTGAGATGTGATTGAGAAATAACTAGCGGGAGGTAAATTGTTCCTGCTAGTAATGCATAATAAATCGGTTTTTGATAGTATGTTGTAGATAGCCACTTACTTAAGCCTATTACTAATAAAACACTAATTGCAGAGAGTACAACTCTCCACTTTGTCAAATACCTAAGATATCCCTTTGCCTTTCCTGGAAAGTTATCAATATTTTTTGATAAAAATGTATTTAGAGCTGTACTAATCCCCATATCGCTAAAGACTCCCAAGAAAAGAATTGTAGATAGAGCCAATCCATACAGCCCATATATTTCTGGCATCATCAAACGAGCAATAAGAATAGTAAAGAAGAGTGACCCTATTTTTGCAATTGTCGTTATGGCTACTTGATATCCTGAATTTTTTATAGCTTGACCCGAATTACCCCTATAATCTCTTTTTTTTATTTTACTAAAAATATCTTTTATATCTTTAGCTCCTTCTTTTGCTAAGTTATTCATAATTCTTTCAGTCCCTTTTTGTTTTTATTTCTTCTTACGACCAAACATGGGAATATTTTATTGTATAAAGGCTCGCCTCTTCTGATTAAATCTATCCAGTCTGCTACCATGTGAATTGCGACGCCGATTAAAATCCATAGGAATATTTTGTGGATGAATGATAGTACTGCGAGAACAACCCAGAATCCGATTCCGTGGCAGAGAAAAACACCTCGCCTGAATTTCTCTCTTTCTTTTAGTGATAGCTCGAACCATCTTGGAATTGATTTTATATACCACTTGATCGCGTCTATTGGATTGTAATTTTTTGTTTCGAATGCGTACCAAAGGTAATGATCGCCGTCGATGAGAAATGAGGATAGAAAAATTATTAGGCCGGCGAATAGGCTGAAGTTAAAAAATTGGATTAGGATGTAGGATGCCGTGAAGCCTATAATAAGGTGCCATTTGAATTCCATTATTGCCTTCTGACCTTGATATTTATCGCTCCTTCTATTGGGACATCTGAAATTAAAATTAAATATCCGCCGCCGCCTGCTCCGGACAACTTCCATCCTTTCGCTCCTAATTTTTTGTATTTTTCAACTATTGGTTGGATCCATTTAGGAAAGGTTGATGGAAATAGTTCGGTTTGAGCATTGAAGCTTTCGGTGAAATGTTTTGCGAATGTGTCTAAATTTTTTTCTAATATGGCTTTAAAACAGGATTCTGTTGCTTCTGATAACTTTTTTACGTTCGATTCATTAAGTTGTGAATTTTTGTAGACTTCATAATCTCCTGCTCTTTCTGCCAGGGGGACTAAATATATTTTGTCTTCCAGCCAGGATAAAGTTTCTTCATCATTAATTGTTTTAATTTTTTCGGGCCAGTATTGTCCGTCGTAATATAGATAATTAAGGGCTGGCATTATTATCCCTAATGAATCTTGTGACCCTGCGACTTCTTCGGTTCCTGGGGGGTTGTCATACCTGAAAAGAATTTTTGATAAAGCTTCTGGGTCTCCATCTGGCATTTCGTCGCCCCATAGTTTTATTGCGGATTTTCTTGTTGAGGTCGCCATGCCACTTCGGAAATTGAATGTTTGTGATGGTTCTATTGATATTGTCAATACTGCGCCTGGATGGAGCTTTGAAACATGTGGTTGATCTAGCCATCCGCCAGCGATATCAATTCTATAGGGAAGTTTGGATTTTTTTGATCGCATTTCTGTTGAAGATCTTGCAGGAAGACTTTCTTCTGGAATTTTTTTAAGCACTTTATAATCTATTCCTCTGGATTCACAAATCTCTTGTTTTTCTGGGCTGTGGCCGTCTTCATTTACTACGAAAATATCTGGCTTAATGGTTTCTAAGTCTTCAATGAAGTGCAACTTTCCGAAGCCGGGTGATATGAATGCTTTTTTTACAGATTTTAAGTTGTTTAAAATGAATTTTCTTTCTTTCTCGTTATAGGTTGGGGTGGTTTCTTTTAACCTTCTTACATTGGCATCTGATCCCAATGCTACATAAACGTCTCCTAATTCTGCGGCAATATTTAGAAATTTAATGTGCCCGCTGTGGAGCAGGTCGAAACATCCGCTTACAAATACTTTTTTATTTTCCATTCTACTCTTCCAACTGCTTTGCGATGTCTGCGAAGGCTGGTCGTGAGATTAGAACACCTGTTGTGATACCTATTAGAGTTGTTACTGCGAATCCTTTTAGTAAGCCTGCTGAGGCCGCGCCGATGCCCATGAAACTTAAGACTCCAGTTAGCGGGATCATTGCAACCGTTGTTGTTGCGAAAGCTGTTGTGATAATGAAAAGTGCATTCTTAATTCTCTGACCAAGGGACTCGTGTTTGTCTCGCGATTCGTCTAGGATGATTAATTGGGAATCTATACCTGTACCAATTGCTGCGATGATACCGGCTATTGCTGGGAGGTCTAAGTTCCATCCGATTAACGCTGCGGCTCCGAGAATGATTAGGACTTCACAAAGAGAAACTGAAACTAAAGCTAGAGAAACTTTTATTCTTCTATATCTGATGAAGACCAGAATTGAAACTGCGAAGATGGCAAAAATTCCTGCTATTAAAATTTGTTTTACAAATTGATTTCCTAGGTTTGGAGAAATTTTGTCAATTTTTACAATTTCTAATTCGTAAGGTAATGAACCTGTGATTAAAATTGTTTGGAGTTTTTTCATTTCTAATTCTGCGTTCTCGATTGCTTCTGCTCTTGTCGAGCCAGCTCCTGACCCTGAGATTTGAATTTGCGTTGCGACATTTCCTTTCAAGCTTGCTCCGATATTAAGTGAGGATGTTTTTTGGCCGTCGATGAAGAAGTCTAGTTGCTCGCTTAGATAGGAACCGTTGATTGAAAGGTTGTCTGTTATGTCTGCGTGTCGCTGGGCTGCTTCTTCGTTTAGTGAAATTACGAATCTGAAGTTGCAGTAGTCGCCTGTGCCGTCGGAGTATGTGTTACATTCTGAGATTAGTGCGTCTTGTCCTGATCGTCCGACGTGAGTTATGTCTTTGTCTCCGCCGATGAAAACTGTGGCGTTTCCGATTTTAGCTTCGAAGTGGCCTTGCTTTGCGATTAACTCTTCTAGGTCATCTGGTGACGAGCCTGCGATTTCAATTCCCATTAGATTGTTGCCGTCGGAAGTTGTTACTTTGAAAAATTTAACATCTGACAATCCGTAAAGATTTAGTCTTTCTTCTGAAACTGCGATTAGGTCGCTTAATTCAGCGTCGGTTAGTGGAACGTCTGCTTTTACAAATGCTCTTGCTCCGCCTTGTAAGTCTAGCCCGGTTTTCAATTTTGTCGATGGGATTTCTTTAACTATGATATCGTCGATGATTGAGCTGTTGAACAGATTAATTATTTCTAAGTTTTTCGTCGTGATTATTAATTTTTGAGTTTCGTTTTCTGATAGGTTTCTAAACGATTCTATTGCCGACGAATAGTCTTGAACTGTTGAAACTTCTTGTCCGTTTACTTCTTGGATTATCATCCCTTTTCTTAGTCCGCTTTCGAAGATTGGAGAATTTTGAGTTACCGAGGAAACTTCTACTCCGTTTTCAAATGCGATTGGGGGAATTGAGAAAATTGAAATCGCTGATAGTAAAACGAATGCGATTAAAACCCAGATTCTGAATGTGATTTTCATTGTAGTTCCTCCGTGTACCATTTAATTATGGAAGCGTTTGTGACCCATGTGTTGAAAAGGTCGAAGCCTAGACCGATTAGTAGGATTGTGAAAATTTGGTTTAACACCGACGAGAAAGGGAATACGACGATTAGCGCTGTTGTGATTGCGATGATAGATGTCATGGTCATTGTTGTCCCGGTTTTGAATGCGCCGAAGAGAGCTTTGTTTACGCCTTCTTTTTTCTTTAGAAGTCTTGTTGTTAGAAGGATGTCTGTGTCTACCGAGTAACCGATTAGCATAAGGAATGCGACGATGCCGGCTGTTGATAATTTCATTCCGACCAGATTCACGACGGCAAGCGTCATTACGATGTCGGCGAAAGCGGAGAGCATAACTGCGAAAGCTGGGATTGAATTTTTGATATAGATTCTGATTAGGACTGTTGCGAAGGCGAGGAAAATAATTGCGGAAGCGATTGGATTAATTGATAGGAAAAAGTTCCCCATGAAAAATCCGAGGAGGATGTTTAGGATGATTGTCCAAGTTTTAACTTTTGCACCTTTGCCGAAAATTAGGAAAACGACTGCTGCCATCCAGAAGAAAGCTAGGAGAATCGATACGATTAATTGTTTGTAAAAATCTGCGGATAGCGACGCTGATGTTGTTTCTATGGATGAATTTTCCGACGTCAATTCGTAGCCAAGAAAGTTTTCTAATAAGGTTTTCATCTCGGTGGTTTTATCTTCACCGACGGTGACTGCTAGCTGGAGTTGGTTTCCTGAGTTGTCTGAAATTGTTTTTACTCCGAAATCTGAAATTGTTTTTGAAATTTCGGCTTCTAGTTCTGCGGAAGAAATGTCGGTTGAGATTGTAATTGTCGATCCGCCGGTTAGGGAAACGTCTTTGTTGATTACGTCGCCGGTTTGGACTGAGAATATTACTAGGTAGATTAGGGACAGTGCTAGAATCGCGGCTGGGATGATTAATAGTTTCTTGTAATTCTTGTCGTACCACGTTTCGAAAGCCATAATAATGCTAGATAATTTACGGTTTTAAAGTTTATTGTTGAGGGGAGAGGGGTTTCATTAATTTTAAAAACCCACCAATATTCTTTATTTTATGCGTGGATAGTTTACAACCGCTGATTCTAAATCGGCTCGAAAACAACCCAGCATAAATGCGTGGATAGTTTAGTGGTAGAATAACTGGCTTCCAACCAGTTGACCAGGGTTCGAGTCCCTGTCTGCGCATTTTATTTTTTTTAAAATTAATGGAACGCCCTTGGCAGGACTTTGCTCGCAATTTGCACCTCACAAAAAATTGAAAATTTAGTTTTGTTCGGAGCGAATTGTTCGCCTGCGACGTCTTGGTTCAAGTCGGGACGCTCCTGGCAGGACTTGAACCTGCGACTTTCTCCTTAGGAGGGAGACACTCTAATCCAAACTGAGCTACAGGAGCTTTATGTGTTGGTGGCTCGCAGGCTCACCATGAGAATTTAGATTGAAAATCTAAATTCATTGTTCGATAAATCTCACAATGAGGGAAGGAGGATTCGAACCCCCGTAAGCATAAGCTACTAGATCTTGAGTCTAGCCCGTTTGACCGCTCCGGCATTCCCTCGTGGATAGAAGTACGGAGAAAATTTGATATAAAAATCTATTGATTGTTTTCTCGACGCTTTTTTGATAAATCTAATGCACCCAATCCCAGAAGGGCCAATATTGAAGGTTCGGGGATTATATTAATTGAGATTGTTCGTTCATTGTTTGATGGGTCAAGATCTCCTATCAATGGGGCACCAACCGTCATATCATATTGCCCATTTTCAAATCCTGAAAAATTTAGAGTCTGCGTTCTGTACTTTGGGGAGCCTGGGTTTAGGGATGTTGCTGAGTGGTTCCAATTATAAACTGGATTGCCTAGGCTGTTTATTATTGCTCCGTATGGGGATGTGCTTTCTGGAGAACTTCCTAGGTTTTCGACTTTGAAACCTATTGTGTAATTGCCTAAGGTTTTATCGAGAGACTCTCCTGGTTGTAGAGTGTTGCCCGACGGCGAAGTTATTCTGATACCGTTTATAGAATTTGAGTAATTTGGGGAAATCGCGACGTCGTGGACTAGTGTGGCTTGGGCTGTTTTTGGGGTTGGTGACAGGGCTGCTGCGATTGAGAAAACCAATCCGCCAAATAAACTTTTTCTACCTCTCATTGTTTATTCTATTCAGTATTTTATTTAGGTCTTATTGTTGAGTTGGGATAATTGGAAGCGCAAGGTTTAAAAGAGGGAACTTTCTGGTAGGATTAGACGGCCATAATAACTTGGTTACACCTGATCCCGTTCCGAACTCAGAAGTTAAGCTTGTTATGTTCGTGCTTGTACTGTCTCTGATGGGAACGTACGAAGCTGTCTACCTTTATTTTTTAAATAAAAATCTTTATAAGCGTGAAATATATTTTAATCTAATGGAAATAAAACAGTGGGGAAATATTTGGGAGGATAAAATGAAGTCTCAAAAGAATGAAATTCATATAATTCATGGTAAAAATTCGTCTGCAAAAAAAGTTAATGACGAGTTGAATAATGATTTTGATGGATTTAAAAAATGGCTACTTCCGCTGTTGCCTCGTAAATCTAAAATACTGGATTGTGGAGTTGGGCCTATGGCGAGACACTCAATTGAATTCTCAAAAATGGGATATGATGTGATGGGTGTTGATATTTCAGAGACGACACTTAAGTATGCCAGGAAGCACGCGAAAAGGAATGGTCAAGATATAGACTTT
>Ga0075122_10002187_pt1 | contig 13094 bp, 17 predicted proteins | sample AntAceMetag02UKB_FD_69790 | JGI IMG/M metagenome (GOLD analysis project Ga0075122, IMG submission 69790) | Saline lake microbial communities from Ace Lake, Antarctica - Antarctic Ace Lake Metagenome 02UKB | ecosystem: Environmental > Aquatic > Non-marine Saline and Alkaline > Saline | place... | reverse complement strand
TGCCATTCCGGGCTGGTGAACAAGACGCAACCGATATTGCCGGGCAGGGTACAGAATGGGTTGGTGATTACTGGTCGACTATCCTTTGGGAGAAAGCACGTTCCCCCACCATCTTCGATACCATGGCCAGCAAGGGCATGATGGTTGAAGATATTCCACAAGGGACAGATTCAGCTAATTTCCCCACTGAAGGCAGTGACCCAACCGCGTATATGATGCCAGAGGGCAATAGCGTTGATTCGACTGGTACGCCGGAAACGGTTGTCAATATCAATCCTTTTGGAACGGGTAATGTTACCTTGACCCCGAAGGCCGTTGGTATTGCTTCCAGTGTCACGATGGTACTGGAAGAGGACTCGGTTATTCGGACTGCACAGCAAGTTAACAAGCAGCTGGAAGCGAAGTTCCTAGAAACCCGCGATCAGTTGATGATTAACGGGGACACCGTAACTACCGCCAGTACCAACATCAATCTCATTGACGGCACGCCCGGAACTGGGTTGAATGCCCCGTACTACCTGATGGCAAATGGCTTCCGTAAACTGCCATTGGTAACACATACCGCCGGTTCACGCGATGCTGGCAACACGCTGTCATTGGCAGAGTTCCTCTCGACATTGAAGTTGATGGACGGTAAACTGCGCCAGAACAAAGCGAAATGCGCCTATATCATTGACGACGATACCGAAATTGCCGCGCTAGGCATCCCGGAAATCTTGACGGTTTCTGAGCGTGCCGCCGACCGTAACAGCCTGGAAACTGGCGCGTTGCGGGAACTTTACAAAATCGACGTACTGAGTAGCGGCTTCCTGCCCGAAAGCAATACGGCGGGTAAGGTCAGCGCCACCGCTGGCAACAATGTTCAGGGTACGATCATGTTGGTTTATGCGCCGTATTGGGGCTTCGGTTACAAGCGGCGAATGAAGATTGAAACGGCATACAGCCCGATCTATCAATCGACGGTTTACGTCCTGTCGGCGCGTATGGGTATCATCGCACGCGGTACAAACGCCTCGGTGCTGTCCTATAACGTAGCCAACGCATAGGAGGTGTAGTATGAGTAATAGCCTATATACGCTTAAACGTGGGCATCAGCTCGACTTATCGGATACTGCTATTGCCGCCGCTGATACTGACGGCGGCATTATCAAGGCCGGTACATCATCGGCGCGGGTAGTATCTGATGTTGCCAACATGCGCTTTATCAACGTCAATGTGGATAACGGTGCAACCAGTGGCGACAATCGCGGTATGTACCTACGGCAATACTTGACCGGTGCGGGCGGTGGTGGTGAAGCAGCGCGTATATTCTCGACTGTTGAGAATGTAGCCGCCGGTACTGCACACGGTGCGCATATCAGTTTGAACTTTGGTGCGACTGGTTCAGTCACAGGACTGGGCGTTGCTATGCGTGGAACGTTGCATGTACCTGACGATGCTAGTTGGGCTCCTGGTACGATCTCAGCCTTACAAGCTGAAATCTATAGCGATGGCGCAGCCAGCGACACGGACGGCGCGACTAACGTGGCGTTTATCCGTGTGGTAAATGGCGGCCATGCTAACGGGATTGCTGATGTTGATGATGATGCGAACCTGTTTACGCTGGACGGTTTCACTGTTGCCTCCGGTAACATGGTCGAAGCCGATACCGACGAAACGAAGTTCTCGCATAAAATCCGTTGCGACATTGGCGGCACGCCCTACTATCTGATGGCAACTGCATCATAATGGAACGAGAGACACTAGAGCAGATGCTCCAGGCGATGAACCAACAACGTGACGATGCGTTTACGACGCTTCAACAGGCCAATGGTGCAATTCAAATATTGGAGCATCTGCTGAATCAGCTGGATAGCGAACACAAAACACAACCTGAAGAAATAAAACAGGAGTAACTTTCTATGGCTATCGGAGCCGCAACACAACCAATTCCGAATAACCTACCGAATCCTGCCGGGGTGCAAGTTCCCTATCAGGTGATTGCTACTGCCGGAGCAATCACTATCCCTAGCGGTATTGTCGAATTAACTGAGGCGGGGGCAACAGCCGTTACGCTGGCGCTTCCCGATGCTAATGGGCTGGTTCTGATGATTTCATCCAAGACCGCCCAAACGCATACCGTGACGGTCGCAAGTGGGCTGCATGGTCTGGGTGCTGGCGAGGACGTTGGAACATTTGGCGGGGCAGTCGATGATTGCGTAATTCTTGCATCAGTCGGCGGCTATTGGGTGCAAGTCGCCAATGTCAACGTGACGTTTGCTTAGGTATCAATCAATATCAGGGGCAGGGGAGACCTTGCCCCTTGAGGGCTAACCAATGAAAATTCGTATCTTATATGGTTATCGCAGTAAAGCAACCCAAGAACAATATCTTGCGCCGGGTATCCATGAGGTTGAGGATAGTTTGGCTCAGTATCTTATTGAGAACAGTCATGCGTCAATCATTGAACCGCCTAAGCGCAAGTCACCAGGACGGCCACGCGCAACCAGAAAGCAGGCTGAATAATGAGTATTCGCAGTATTGAGTTGGAAGGCACAACCGATGGTAGCGGTGATGTAACCGTTAATTCCACGCTGCGCATTAGTGGCTATCTGGAACGGGTAGACTGGGTCGATGGCGATTTGGCCGATGGCAATGACGCGGTTATCAGTGTACAGGGGACACCTAGCGGAGTCGCCCAAACGCTCATGACCTTGACCAACGCAAACGCCGACGCGGTGTATTACCCACGCACATTGATGCAAGGCGAGACCGGCGCGGACTTGACCGGTTCTGCCGGTGGTGATCGTACACGCTATCTAGTAATCGGTGTGCCTCGGTTGGTAGTTTCCAGCGGCGGCGCAACGAAAACCGGCGGTTGCATCCTGTATTATGAGCCGGTCTAATGCCAGTCCCTAAGACCACCATAGATACAGCGGCTATGCAGCGGCATATCGACTTGCTGGAAAATTCGCCCCAGATATTAGCACAAGTCGTCTTAGACGTGACTAACGTAAATAAACCCCACATCTTAGATGACCTGGGGCATATACCGCCACGTTCTCGCAAAAAGGTAGAATGGGAAACACCGCGCCAAATGAGGGCTTATTTCGCTACGGATGGTTTCGGCAAAGGCATACCGTCAAGGCGAACTGGTAAGAAACCGACGGGGTGGAAAGTGGAGGTTGACCAACTCGGCGGGGTAATGACAATTGTCATTAAAAACACCTGGAATGCAGCGCGGTATGTGTTCGGTAATCTAACGGGGAATCCAAAAGGGACACAGCAACGAATGCACGCGAACACGGGTTGGGAACTTGCATCACCGAAGTTAAACAAATGGTTTACTGAATTGAATGACCAAATCTATACGGTCTATCGGAAGCGGATTAAACAGGAGCGACGTAAGCGCTAATGTACATTAACGCCTATACCACACCAGAACGCATAATCAGGCAGCTTGAGAAGGCCGACAGTGGCGACTTGCCCACTGAGGCCGATAGCGCCTATGCTGAGTTTTTTACCACAGTGAAGAGTTATTGTGTCGAAATATCGGACTGGTATACGCACACGGTATTCCAGCCATTCGTTCCCTACTATGAAGCGAAGCTACTCTATTTCAACGAACTGTGTCGGGATAACAAGCTGCACAATTACTTATTGACATTGCCAGAGCCGCTGGTCGAGGTTGACCAAATCGACTGGGTTGACACTGAAGTAACCAGTACCTACTATCGGCTGCTAAACGGCTACCGGGCGCAGCGCACACCCTACGTAAATATCCAGTTTGATAGTCGGGGCATCACATCCGGCAATGGCGACTTTGATGACGCGATTACCATAACCGGCTGGTGGGCATACCATAGCAACTACGCGCAAGCCTATACTAGTGTTGAGGCCGTGACGGCCAATGACAGCGCGACAACTATCACGGTAATAGACAGCACCGTCTATGACACCTATGATTATATCCGGTTGGAAGATGAACTTATTTGGATTACAACCTTAACTGATGCGACAACGTTAACGGTTGAGCGCGGTGTAAACGGCACAACCGCCGCTGCACACGCTGCAAAGACTATCCAGCGTTACACGGTGCAACCGGCGGTACAGCACGCCTTAACGCGCTTCGTGGCGTGGGCGTATGATAATCGCTCCAATTTCGGCACGCTACAATTCACCGATGGCAGCGCAGTAGTGCAAGCCATGCCAACGTATGTGCAAGAGACGATCAACGCATTTATGACACCGGATATATTTGGGAGCATCTAAAGTGAATGAACAAGAGTATAACGATTTATGGGAAGAGCTCACTCGTGAATTAGTTGGTTACAAAAAATCAGTCTTTACAGCAGCTCGAAAAGCTGGCATTCCCAAAAGTGTATATAATTCCATGTTAGCGGAAAGAGATAGACTTATGGAGCAATCTTGGCAAGAACGGAAAGTCCAAAACGAAGCCGATAAGGATACTGATTAAATGGCGCGTTCTGAAATACGTACTCGCATAGCAGCGATCATTGAAGCGGATAAGGTGGCGCTCGGTTTGAAGCGGGTGGAACGGTTCACCCCTGACAGTATAGCCGACTGGGAAGAGCCATTAGTATTCGTAAGCGGAACTTCCGAGGCCGTGCGCTATCCGCAAAATGAGAAGATGTTGCAGCGTGGTCAAACCTGGAATATTCGCATTCTCTATCAAGAAGTCGGACAGGGTTGGACGGCAGACATTCAGGACAATATGGACGATCTTATTGACGCGCTGTACACGCTGTTCAATGGCAACCCCAACCTGCGATTAAGTGATGCTGGACTAGCCGGTGTCGATCAAGTGCAATGGCTAGGCGTGCGCATTGACACGCCCTATTCATACCCAGTCGGGCAAACGCGAAAACTCTATCATTCGGCAGAAATGTCGATACTTGTTCAATTCAGTCAATTATGCCAAAGCTAGGAGTACCTATGTTTGATCTTTCAAAGGCTATCCAAAAGCAGCAAGTTAAACCGAGTGATGTCATTGGCAAGCAAGGCGGCACGCCACCGCGTATATGCGCAGTAAGCGGCCTGCGAATGCGCAAGCCTTACATCACCTATCATTTACCCGACGGCTATTTTTATCGTGTGTTGGCTAAGAAACAATCCGCCTGGGCAAAAGCCACTCATGAAGCGGTTAAGACACTTATTCCGGTATCCGGCAAGCCAGTAATGAAATCTAAAGAGGTGAAATCATGACGGTAGTTGGTGATGACAAAGCATTGTTGGGGCCAGTAGAGTATGCCTGGATTGCTAAAAAGAGTGGGGTGTATCCATACGGGATTACCGGCACAATCGCAAACGGGGCGGATGCTGGTATGGCACGCGCTACCGGTTTTACGGAACTAGCCGAATCCATTCCCGCCGGGTCGCAAACAAACGCCATTGGTGACAACCGGGTTATCGGTGGTTTCCGGCAAGGGCAAACCGAACTCCCGACCGCCACGTTGGGCTTTATCGTATTTGACCATACGATTGTGGCTGCGCTTGCAAGTAGCACCATTTATACCGACGGTGCCTATGACATCTCGTGGCGCAGTCAGAGTTGCCTAACGATTGCCAATTGCGTTTTGGTAGTCAATGGCCGTATGAAATCACAGGATAGCGGCGCGGTAAATCTACCCGGTTGGTGGACAAAGATTTATCCTGATGTTGAGCTTATTCAGGAAGGATCGACCTACAGTGGCACGTCTGCCGAATCGGTGTTAACCAACTTTGCCGTAACCATGAATGAGGTGGACACCACGCCCTGGGGTGAACTTATCACTACCAATTACGACCAAACCTATGGTTATTCCACGCGCCCGATTATTGCCGACAATCCAATCACGATGCACACCTACATTGGCGACGGTACAAACACGACATTCGTATTAGATGAAACGCCATCTGCTGAAGATGTCGCCGCCGTACCGATTTGGGAAGATGGTGTGAAGTTGACTTATACCACCGATTACACCGCTGCAATCGCTACCAAAACGGTTACTTACGAGGCCGGGTCAATTCCAGCGGCGGCGGCTGTAGATGTCACCGCCTATCAGTTTACGGCAGGTTGCTAGGAGGCTTCAATGAAACAATCATTCAAGTATAACAATCTCACTATCGAAGTCCGGGCTGAGACTGGCCTGGACTTAATCGACAAGCCCATGCTCAACCGCATTGTAGCCGATGCTATCCAGGGTGAAGCGGATACCGACATCAGTCTTATTTCACCGTTGGTATGGAATCGAATCTCAAGTTATGCCCGCTTCCTGCAATTATCCACCGTCAAGGGTAAAGGCTTAAACTTCCCGACTATGGAAGATATGCCCGATGCTATCGGCAAAGGATATGAAGCCTGGATAGCATTTATTAGCGAGCATGTCGATTGTTACCGGCAATGGGACAAGGCGTTATCTGAAGTCAACAAAGAGACGGTGGATACCGACCCCCAAGCCGACAGCGCCGAGAAGAAATCCGAGATCGAATAAATCGGTATCATCTGCGGCGCTATCAGGATTTAACCGAATTGCGCGTTGACCAACTCATAGAGTACCGGCGCGAATTACAGGCGCGATTGGAAGAGTTGGAAGACTTACTTAAGCGTTGGTCGCCACGCGGCGGAGAACAGTCTTTTACGTGGTACAAACGCTATATCCAGAGTGACCATATCCTACTCCCCTATCCAGGCGGGCAAGCAAATCAGCCGGTGTGGTGGTGGGACGATGTGGAGATTATGGAAGTTATCGGTGGACAGTATTGGCTACCTACCGAATTGAAGCGGGTTGCCGAACAATTACAATCTCGTGCCAAGAGGAAACCGTAAATCATGCCTGACGACAACATTATTCGCAATGTTACAGTTTGGGATACTGATGAACGCAGTGTTGCGAGTAGTATTCGCACGTCCAAAACAATCGCAGACAGCCAGGAGAAAGTTGCCAAGTCTACCGATGACCAGACCACTGCACTAAAGCAGCAGACCCAAGCCGAGAAAGACTTGACGGACGCTGCGAATAAGCGGGTGTCAGCGCAATCGAAAACGCCGGTAGCTGGCAAAGGTGCGGCGGCTGGCGCTCCCAGTTTTGATGTCACGTCAAAACAATTCTCCCTTGCTGGTGATATTGAATCACAAGTCAGAACGTTGTCTGGCGCAGTTGGGACATTGGGTGGCGAATCAGGACGGGCGGCGGAAGCTGTCATTAACGTTAGTTCTGAGATGTTCGCCGTGACTGAAGCGGGACCAAAACTAGCGGCGGCGGTGGGTGAGTCTGCCGTTAAAATCAGTGAAAGCATACCGTTGGTCGGTTCGTTTGCTGCTGGTCTTACAACGCTTGTACCGGCGTTAGGTGCAACTGGAGCGGCGGTTATCGCAATAGCCGCGCCATTGATTGCAGTAGCAGCAGCGGTCGCAGCAGTAACATTGGTATTAAAGGCAATGAGCGATGCCGCTGACGCGGCGGCGGAAGCAGTAGATAAAACTATAGCAGCTTCGGAGAAACGAGTTGCTATTGAACGCGAGATTCAAGATTTCCAAGCGGATGGTGACAGAGCCGGGGCGCAAGCGCGAATTGATGCTCTTAAAGCACAACAAGAAGATGCCAATATAATCCTTACTGAATTGGCCGTCGCTCGTGACCAAGTAAATCAAGCATATGAAGATTTAGGCGCAGCGCTTAATCCCCAAGAGCGTATGAATTTAGGGGCTGAAGGACAACGACAAGACGAGCGAATCGCAGAAAGAACTGAATTATTCCAAGCACGCCAAGCGGAAATTGACCAGCTAGAGGCAGCGCTCCCAACCATTGAAGATAATACCGCCAAAGAAGAGGAACTAGCGGCGGCGCGTGACGAAACGGCTACCGCGTCCACTGGTGCTACCCAAGCCGAACAGGACGTTACCAAAGCACGCCAAGAGGCCGAACAGAAGGCGAAAGAACTAGCACAGGCAACACAGCAATTAGCCGATGCGACCGGTAGTGCCAACCGTAAATACAATGACGCGGTAGTAGCGGCGGGAAATACATTAGGCGATGCTGGAAAAGACATCACCAAAGATTTAAGTCGGACGGTGGCCGATTTAGGGCAGACACTCAACACCGACCTGAATAAACTGGCAACGGACTTCCAACGTAATCAGGTTGACGCGCAACTGGATTACAATCGTAATGAACAGGCGGTACAGCGCCAGCATTATGAGAGTCTCAAGAAAATTCAGAAAGACGCGGGTCGCACGCAACAAAAAGCATTGCGGGATCGAGACTTCCTTTCACTTGACCTGTTAGCAGAGACAACCCAAAATCAGATTGATGACGAACAAGAGGCTGCTGAGTTCCAACAGAAAGAACGCGCCATTAGTCTCAAGCAAGCCGAAGACGACCGCCTTCGGGCGGCGTTCCGTGCGCGAAAAGATAGACTAGACCAGCAACGGGTAGCTATTATGGATGCCCGTAAGGCGGCCTTACAACAGCAGCAAGACGCACGCACAGCCCATACTCGCCAGCTACGCGATGCGAACCTAGCGCGGGAATCGGAAATTGCGAATGCGCAAGCGGCCTACCAAAGCAAGTTGCAACTTGAACAAGCCTACTTGCAAGCATCCATCGGGTTATGGCAGAGTGCAATGGGCGCAGCCGGGGGTGGTCAATCGACTGGGGCTGTAACCAATAACTTTAATGTCAACGGGCGCGGCGCGTCTGCCCAACAGATGCAAAGCGCTTTGAAGCAATCGGGATTGATACCATCATGACATGCTGGATTACGACCAACTACCAAATTGTAGCAGGGTTGAATAATGCAGGAACACTTGCGCTTGTGACCAGCTACACCGACACTGACAGCGTGGCGTTTATTGAACCGGCTGGCATTGCCTACGGACGGCGCGGGGAACTGGTTACACGTTCCAATGGGACACATGCCTATCGTGGTTTTGATAGCATCAACTGGATATTCGGTTGGCTGACGTTTAAGCAGTGGGAATATGCTAAGGCAAACTGGGAGGGTTTTGTTACAATTAAGACAGCTCTCAACAGTAGTACGTTTGCGAATTACAATGCGGTGCTTAGATTAGGAGACCCGGCGGATATGTCCTCTCAACTAATCGTAAACTCGAAATATTCCGGGCTTGCATTTGTGGACGCTAATGTCTACCTGACACGGTTGGAGGCGCTATAATGCGTAGCCCTTTCTACATTCTCTGGCCTATGATGCTCTGGATATTCGAGCATAAGCTGGCGACGGCGTTCATTGTGTTCTGTATCTTCTTTGCTGTACTCTACTCGTGCGGCTAATATGTGGTATGATAGAGGGAACGAAAACGCGGCGCGTGTATCACCACCGCCGCACGAGCCATTAGCCGTTAATCACAACTAGCATCATCCTACCCTAATCGACTGACCGCCTCCGGGCGGTTTTTGTTTGGAGACCTATGCCTTTTCCAAGTACCCTATCCGCTGGACAACTTACTCAGGTTAGAAAGACTACCCAATCATTCAGGCAGTTTTTGGTTTTATGCCCGAATAACATTATCTGGCAAACGCAACCTGATGAGAATATCAGCAATGAAGTCTATGCCGAGTTTGATTGGACAGGCACGCTACAGGGTGATATAGACGACGTAAAAGAGGGTATGACGGTCTTAATCACCACGTCGGCAAGCGACCTTTTGACAGTCGTCTTTCGGGGGCGTGTACGGGTTGCGCCGGATGCGGACACGTTCTATATCAACGAAACCAGCGCCACAATCACCACCGCTTATTATGTCACGGTCTTAGACGACTGGGACATTCATGAGCGCCTGGAACGCCGCACGGTAGCAGATGTTGCATTCAAAGACTGGGACTTGCCTTTTACCACGTCGCCGCCGCTGATAACCGGCTTGCAATCGGTCTATGCGGACACCAGCGGTACAGCAACGGTGAATTTCGTATTCACTGCTACCGCTGACCCGACCGCTGACGGCGCAACCATCAGCACATACTTATGGTATGAAGCCGATGGCACAATCAATAGTGGGCAAGGTACAGCCACCCTTGACGTAACGTTCCCTGGCGCGGTAACGAATGAGCAGCGTTGGGTATTATTGGTTGTCACCGATAGTAATGCCGTTAATTCCTATTTCGCGTTTGAAGTGTACACCGTTGATCTAGCAGATACCTCGACTAACGTCATTGCGCTGGATACAGGCGACGTGTCATTGACCGGTACAATTGACGACGGCTTCAATATTACTGTCCGGGCGTGGGACGGCTTCACTGGCGCCTTAGACCGCACCCGCTGCGCTCTGGTCACGGTTGATGATTATGACGGCACGGCTACCCCGATAACCCAGAATGTGAGCTTTGTCGGTCGCTTGCGCCAGGAGGGAAACTTTACCACTGGCGATGAGCGCTTTGGTGTATTGCAGGATACCCGGCTGACAATAGAGGGTTTTGTTTCTCAGCTAGGTCGATTGCACGGGGCGGGGCTGTACCTTACCAATGACACCTCCCCTACCACTTGGGGCGAAATAGACACGCTTACCATTAAGCGTGCGCTGGTGTTCATGCTGGCCTGGCATAGCACCTATCTGAACGTGTCCGGTGTAACATTCGATACTGACAGCGACCTATACGAATGGCCTGAATTTGTTGTGCAAGAAAGCAGCCTATTGGAATGGGTCAACAGCGTGGCAGACGACCAAAACGCCCAACTAGTCACGTCTGCCGATGGGCAGTCTACTTTCCAGCGCGATGCTCGAATAGGCGGTGTCGGTGGTCTGGATACCATCACAGTATTTACCACTGCTGATATGTTAGATTACACGCTGGATATTGAGACAATCCCGACCCACTCTCAAGCCATAATTGGAGCGGCTACTTATAACACATCTGCCAATAGCGCAGTGGTTTATGTGGGACGCGCTCCAGCGCAAGCTTTTAGTCCGGGGTGGGAAACCGCGCCACTTAATCAGCAGATTATGAAGTCCGACCTAAGCGACGCTGATGCTAAGACCGAAGTCGGGACGCGGGTCGCTAATTATCTGGCAACGGTCAACCCGCGTCCTCGCTTGAATGCTCAATTCATGCCGGGGTTTTATTGGGGAGTTCCGTCATTTCACCAGCTATGGGCTTTTAATATTGCCGCTACTGACAACACACGCGGACGTGCTTACACCGACGCGGACAAATGGCTATGGCTTGAAATTACCTACGGATACAACCCGATTACTGGGACATACGAACCGGTATCAGGTGTCTTTGAATTAATCGTTGCTGGCGGCGCGTCGGGCATTGTGGTTACACAAGTTCCAGACGTGAATGATTTACGTCTGCCGATATTGCCCGGTATCGGAGCGGGTTTTAATCCCGTGATTGACCCACTGATTAACTATCCCATTGACGACCCGGATTTTGATTTACCGGGCATTGACGCGGGCATTACCCAACCCGGACCCTGGACACCCCAACCGGGCGTAAACTGCGAAGCATTAAACGTCTCTATGAAGTCTGGGAGCATCGTCACGACCTCAGAAAGCACCGTCTTTGGAGAAACGTATAACGTCAATGTGCAAGGCGACGCGCAAGTTGACCAGGCGACCGGTTGGGAACACACCATTACAACTGATAATGGGTTTGTCGATTTCACCCTGCTTATCGGGGTAGCGGAATCGTATCGCGTGAAAGCGACCCAATCAGGTGCAGACCGCATACTGCAAACCGAAACAAATTTCGGTGCGGTAGGTACGGTTACAACGGTGGTTGTCAACGGGCGCTTTGATACGAAGGCCAATACTAGGCAACTTCGGTTAGAGGGTTACAACGGTGTATCATTGGATTACACCAGCACCAAAAGTCTACCCGGCTACCCAACCGGCTCATTCGATTACACGTTCAATCTAGGCGGCATTGCGCTGGATAAAATAGATGTTCGCTGGCTGGCATCCGTTGCGGGTACAATAGGCTTTGCTGGCATGTATTACATTGTCATCTCCGGCACAGGTACGAATCCATTCACCGGAGGCGGCGGCACGGCCAAACGTGGTGACGCTTTCTATTATGGCTATGATGTTGGCACAACAGAATTATACCCCGGTTCTAACGGCTTCCAGATTGACTCGGCGCGTCCTGCTGGCATTCCGGGTTACGCGAGTAGTCATTCCTACTCATTCACCACCGTTGGTACAGGTTCACCGTTGGGCTTCCGTTTCCTAGATAGCGATTATTCCGACAATGACAACAATCAATTAGCCGTCACCATTTGCGGCTCTGGGATGAAACAAGGGTAACATGACACACAGAACGCACAGAACGCTGATAATCACACTCATTATACTGGTCACAATCCAGCACCTTATGCAAGGCGCGAATACCAAAGCATTCGTTGAAGCGCCGCGTTTGCCGGATGGACTACGAACCGGAATGCTAGACCTTGTTCCCGGTTTTGAGGGCGTGTCATCATCTGGCATAACCTACACCGTTAACGAGTGGGGTTATCGGGATGACCCTATTGACTGGTCAAAACGGCATGTTATCTTTTTCGGAGATAGCACCTCATTCGGGCTAGGCATTGAACACGCGGATACCTACTCCGAAGTCTGGGAACGGCTTGCTGGGCATGACTGGCAAGCTATCAACACCGCCGTTCCAGGGCATGGGTCAATCACTGAATACGCCGAATTGCGCGATGTACTTGAGCGAGGTGTTCGCCCGGAATGGATTGTCATTGGCTACCACGTAACGGATATTCGGCACAATAAGTGGGATAATCTGGACTGGGAAAGCAGTGTGAAATATCTTGACCGCATTCACGCGCTGGCTTCTGAGCATGATATACAAATGCTCATTCTGCACATGCCTCGTGAGGAACGCGGCATATTCGATTACTCCGAAGCACGCCAGGCGCTTTACGATTACGCAACATCACGCGGCATTGCCTTTATCAGTGGCGTGGATGTTTACCGTGATTATTTGCAGCAGCGCGGCCTCACAGCGATACCACAATCGTTTATCAGTGACGGTGTGGACTGGTGGCATCCGGGTATAGTGAATAGCGCCTTACTTGGGGAAGCCATTGCAGGGGTGATTGAATGACACTACTGTACCAGCGGTCACGCCAGCGCGTCCTACGTA
>Ga0075122_10002186_pt1 | contig 13099 bp, 12 predicted proteins | sample AntAceMetag02UKB_FD_69790 | JGI IMG/M metagenome (GOLD analysis project Ga0075122, IMG submission 69790) | Saline lake microbial communities from Ace Lake, Antarctica - Antarctic Ace Lake Metagenome 02UKB | ecosystem: Environmental > Aquatic > Non-marine Saline and Alkaline > Saline | place... | reverse complement strand
TTTTTGTAATGTTGATCCTCAGGATGTTATTTCTGCGCCAGACGCAGAATCAATTTATGATGTACCCCTTCTTCTTAATCAGGAAAAGATTGGAGAACGTATTTTGAAAAAGCTTGAAGTTCCACCAAAAAGGAATCAAAAAGGGTTAGGAGACTGGGAAAGAGTTGTAAAAAAATCGAAAAAAGATAATAAAAAAGTAAAAATTGCAATTGTTGGCAAATATTTTGAAACAGGTGATTTTGTTTTAACTGATTCATATATTTCAGTAATTGAGGCAATAAAGCATGCTTCTTGGAAGGTAGGGTGTAAAGAAGAAATAACATGGCTTTCTTCTGAAAAGTATGAAAAAAATAAGAATACATTAAAAGAATTATCTAGTTATGACGGAGTCATTATTCCTGGCGGCTTTGGAAGTAGGGGAATAGAGGGTAAAATTAATGTGATTAACTATTGTCGTGAAAAAAAGATTCCATTCTTTGGGCTTTGTTTAGGGATGCAACTTGCAGTTATCGAATATGCGAGAAATAAATGTGGTCTAAAAGACGCATCTTCAATTGAGTTTGAGAAAGATTGTAAAAATCCAGTTATTGACATAATGGAATCTCAGAAAAAGTTAATGGAAAAGAAAAATTATGGCGGAACAATGAGACTTGGCGCGTATAGTTGTGAATTGGAAAAAGACACTATCAGCTACAAGGCGTATAAAACAAAGATGATATCCGAAAGGCATCGTCATCGTTTTGAAGTTAATAATGATTATCGAAAAATCTTAGAGGAAAAAGGACTTAAAGTCGCAGGAATAAACTCAGAACTTAATTTGGTGGAAATTATAGAAATAAAAAAACACCCCTTCTTTGTAGGAGTGCAATTTCATCCAGAATTTAAATCGCGTCCACTTACTGGACATCCGCTTTTTGTTGCATTTATTAAAGCTGCTTCTTTAAAATAGAATCAACATTAACTACTTTAGCTCTGCGTTGATTTCCGTCATATCCAGTTTTTCTTTTTGTTAAAAATTTAACCACGCCTTCTTTTAAAGCGTAAAGAGTGTCATCGCGTCCTTTTTTAACATTTTTTCCAGGGATAAATTTACTTCCACGTTGTCTGATAATAATATCACCGATTTTTACAGTTTGACCACCAAAAATTTTGACGCCTAAATACTTTGGCTTTGAATCTCTACCAGTTTTGATTGTACCGGCTGATTTGGTTGTTGCCATATCTTTGTTATAATCTAATTACTAAATATTACGCTATTTATGATACCAAAAATCAAAAGATTTGTCAAAGAGAATAGGGAAGATATTCTTCTTTTTGTCGCTGTTGTATTGATCTCAATGTTTTCTTTTTCCTTGGGGTATATTATTGCAAAAATGGAAGAAAAAGAGCCCCTACAGTTCGAGCAGCCAATATATGCGCCAGACAATAAATAATATATTCTGTCAATAGTATTTTCTAGAATATAAAAGACGGGGGAGAGAAGTTATTCTTTCATTTCTTTTCCGCTATGGAACTGTTTATGAATATCTCTTAATTTTTGGCTTGTAATATGGGTATATATTTGGGTTGTTGCAATATTGCGATGACCCAAAAACTCTTGGATCATTCGTAAATCTACTCCTTGTGCCAATAAATCTGTTGCGTATGAGTGTCTTAGCGTATGAGGAGTGGTCATCAAAGGGATTCCAGTTATTTTTGCATACTTTTTCACCATCCCTTCTATGGATCGAGGGGTTAACCTGTAAGAGGAATTTGTAGGTCCTTTGTAGCGAATAAAAAGAGCTTTTTCATTATCTTTTCTTGTCCTTAAATAGTGATGAATTGCACGTAACGCACGATTTGAAAAATAGACTGTGCGTGGATGATTTCCTTTACCGATAATAGAAACCTCCATTATTTCTGCGTCTTGTGATGCTTTGATCTGTTCACGATTAAGATTTGTAAGCTCAGTAACACGAAGTCCAGTAGAAAAAAGTGTTTCTAAAATAGCGCGATCACGGAGACCAACCTTTGTTGTTGTATCTGGAGCAAGAAGAAGTTTTTCTATCTGATTTAAATCAAGAAACTTCACTGTACGTTCTTTATTTTCTTTAGTTAGTTTTATTTTCTCAGCAGGAAGTGCTGCAATATTTCTATCTGCGAAGTAATTCAAAAGAGATCGTAAGGCAATAAGATAATAGTTGCGAGTAGTTTTTTTAATTGGTTCTTTTCGAGTAGTATTTCTTTTTGAAAGATAAACACGATAACTCCAAATATGTTCATCAGTGATTTCGTGGGGTTTTAATTTCTCTAAGTTACTTTTTTCAAGCCAAACAATAAAACTTTTTAAAAACCTTGTGTATGTTTCCTGAGTCTTATTCGATAGACCACGTTCAATGTCCAAGTATTCAAGGAACCTAGGAATGTGTTCTATTATAGGTGTATTGCTTTTTTCCATATCTTAGACTTCGATAAAGTTATCTTATGCGAAGTATAGTCCATCTATCCCTCTGTGTCAATATCTGTGTCAAAGCTCTCTTCTTCTTTAAAAATAAAGTCTCCAATATTATTCCAGATACTTTTCCCTGTCTCTTTTATTGTATCCTTAATACTTTCCTTAATACTTTCCTTTTCTGAATCTATTTCTTCAACAATAACTTCTTTCTTTTCCTCAATAAAAGAATCTATCCTCTTTTTTGGTATATTAATTATTTTACGAGATTGCTCGTAAAAAAAATCTTGAAAACCCAAAGAGCTCTTTAGAAAAGAAAAAAGAAAATATATGCCAGCGATAATAAGGAGTAAAACGAGAAGTCTTTTTATCATTTTTATCAAAATCCCCTATTTTAGCTTATTTATTGCCATTTTAAGGCGATTTATACTCATTTCTGGTCCCAATACCCATATAATCTCAAAAGGGCTCGCAGAGGCTTTTTTCCCGCTTAAAGCAGAACGAATCGGCCATAGAAACAACCCTCGATTAGTCCCTTTCTCCGCCTCCTCTAATAACGTTTTTTCGATCACAAATAATTCCCACTTTTTGATGGAAGAAATGGCATTAACACCTCTTTCAAGTTGTTCTATGGTTTCTTTGTTGCTAGACCCCTTCCATGCGAGAATGTCCGGGTTGTAATCTAAATCTTCTTTAAAAAAATAATCTACCATATCTGTTATCTCTGATATTTTTTTTATTCTTTCTTTATAGAGAGAAACTATTTGTGATATCTTGTCAAAGAAAATCTCTTTTCCGTTGTAGTAATAAGATATTTTAGGGATTTTCCCTCCGTATGCTGGTGGATACTGCTCTTCTGTAAAATCACTTGTGATAAATCCTTCGTTTAAAAAATATGGTATACATTGTGATGCCAGCTCATCATTTGTCATTTTCTTTATATATTGACCGTTAATGTAATCTAGTTTTTGAACGTCAAAAATTGCACCTGATTTTTTACAGTTCTCAAAAGAAAACTTTTCAATAATTTCTTCTAAACTATAAATTTCTTTTTCTCCTCCAGGATGCCATCCTAAAAAAGCCATAAAATTTATTAACGCCTCTTTTAAGTAACCTTCTTTTCTGTAATCATCTATTGATGTTGCTCCGTGACGTTTGCTAAGTTTACTTTTATCGGTACCAAGTAGAATTGAAATATGAGCAAAGTAAGGAGATTCAATTCCGAGTGCTTTTTGGATTATTATCTGTTTTGGTGTATTTGAAATATGGTCTTCGCCACGGATAACATGAGTTATCTTCATCTCATAATCATCGACAACACAAGCAAAATTATAGAGAGCGGAAAAATCACTTTTGGCGATTACAAAATCTCCGCCAATATCTTTTGTATTAAATTTTACTTTGCCCTTGACCAAGTCATCAAATTCTAAATTTTCATTTTTTGGAATTTTAAGACGGATAGTGAACAACTTCCCATTCTTTATTTTTTCTTCTTGTTCTTTTTTTGTTAACAAGTTACAACTTCCTTCATATCTTGGTGGTTCCTTTTTACTTCTTCGGCTTTCGCGCATTATTTCGAGATCTTCTTTTGTACAAAAACAAAAATAAGCCTTTTCTTCTTCTATTAGTTTTAAAATATATTTTTTATATATATCTTCTCTTTCGCTCTGTCTGTAAGGATCATTATTCCACGAAATTCCCAACCACTCTAAACTTCGCATAATATTGTCTTCATACTCTTTTTTTGATCTTTCTTTGTCAGTATCTTCAATCCTTAAAATAAACTCCCCGTTGGTTTTCCTGGAATAAAAGTAATTAAAAAGCGCTACTCTTGTTGCTCCAATATGCAGATTACCTGTTGGTGATGGCGCAAATCGTACACGAACATTTTTTGAATTATTATTGTTCATGTTATTTCTTTGTTAAATACTCTTTAAGATACGATGCTATAACAAATGCAGCTCTGGGTTTAGCAAAATTTTTGGCATTTCTTTCCATAATTCTGATTTGTTCAATTGGGGAAAAAAGTTCCTTAATTTTCTCTAAAAAAAAGTGAGGTGACATATTTTCTTCTTCAAAAACTATTCCAGCGCCTACTGATGCATATGCATAGGCATTTTTTACTTGATGCTGCTGTGCAGCTTCGGGTAGTGGAAGAAGTACTCCCCCTCTCCCTACCGCCGCAATCTCAAAAATACTTCCGGAACCAGCCCTACTTACAACAAGATCAGCCAACGCATAGGCATGAGAGAGTTCTTCTTCATCTAAAAAAGAAGCAAGATAATAGTTCTTTTTAAGGTCTTCTTTTATAGTTGCTTTTGATTCCGCTGATATTTGTTGATAATTATTTGTCCCACATTGATGAATAACTTGAAAATTTTCTAAGAAAAGAGATGCAGAAGAGAGAAAAAGATCGTTAATTCTTTCGCTTCCTTGTGATCCTCCTAAAATTAAAATAACGTGTTTATCGCCGTTTAATTTGAATATTTCTTTAGCTTTTTCCTTATTCCCTTTTAATATTTCTTCTCTTATTGGATTACCAACAACAAACATTTTGTTATTTATAACTTTTTCAGTTTTTGGAAAAGAAACAAAAATCTCTGTTGATATTTTTTGTAAAAACTGATTTGTAGCTCCTAAGATAGCATCTGACTCATGTAAGATAACCGGTACTTGAAATATTTTAGCAATTAAAATTATCGGAAATGATCCGTATCCCCCCTTCCCAAAAATTAAATCTGGTGAAAAAATATAGAGATAGAAAAAAGATTGAATCATTCCAACTGGGATTCTGAAAAAAATATCAATGAAATTTTCCAACATTGCTCTTCCGCCTATATATCTTCTCATTTTCCCCGTATAGATGTATCTTATATCTATATTTTCTTTGCTTATATATTTTTCCGAAAGACTATCTTTTGGTCCGATGTAATAAATATCAAGAAGTTCTTTCGGTAGAATTTTTTTCAGCTCTCGTATTATTGCTACTAAAGGAAAGATGTGTCCTCCTGTGCCTCCTCCTGTAAATATAATTTTGTATTTTTTTTCTTTTTCCATTTTTTTATTTTCTTACGTATTGCGAAGCGTTAAGTAACACGCCGATAGCTGCTAGCTCGACAATTAAATGCGATTTTCCGTAACTAATAAAAGGAAGAGGAATTCCGGTAACGGGAACAATTCCAACTGTTATTCCTATATTAATAAAAGTTTGAATAAAAATCCAGAAGCAAATTCCAAAAACGACAAGCCTCGCAAAACTATCAGTGTTATTTTTTGCAATTAAAAAGCCTCTATAAAAGAAAGCAAAAAATAATCCTATTAAAATTACACCACCAATAAATCCCATTTCTTCTGCTAGGATGGCAAAAATTGAATCTGTTGATGAAAGTGGGAGAAATCCATATTTTTGTATACTCATTCCTGGACCAAGGCCAAAAAATCCTCCAGAACCAACAGCAATAAGTAATTGTCTAATCTGATAAGTTGTTCCTAAGGGATCACTGTCGGGATTAAGAGCCCCCATAATTCTCTGAAAGCGGTAACTTTCTGTATAAATCATCAACGCAAAAGCGCCAATTCCTGCAATAATTATTACTGCCGTATGCCAAAGAGGTGTTTTTGCCACAAAGTAAATTGCAAAAGCAGTAGAAAGAAGAATAACCAGTGTGCTCATGTCAGGTTGCAAAAGAAGAAGTGTAGTCAGCAAAAGAGAAACTATAAAAAAAGGCAAAAGTATTTCTTTAAAAGACAATAAGGGATTTCTTATTTCTTTTTTTGTTTTGTTTATTATCCAGCTTGCGAGATAAAGTATGAAAGTAAGCTTTAGAAGTTCTGTTGGTTGAAACGATAACGGGCCAAGAGTAATCCATCTTGAAGCTCCTCTTATTGTGTGAGAGAAATAAGGTACAAACACAAGAAATAAAAGAAATATATTACTCAAAAAAAGATAAGGAGACCATTTTTTTATTAAAGTTAACGGAACTTTGAATAAAAAGAAAGCAATCAATATCCCAGGCAAAAAACCAAAAATAATTTGTTGGAAAAATTGTGATCCAGAGCCGAAGGAAAGAGTACTTGCTAAAACAAAAAGGCCGAAACAAATAATCACACTAACAATAACAATTAAGATGTGATCTGGTGTTTTTCTTTTCATTTTCTAAAAGAAATAAATTTCTTAAAAAGATAGCCTCTTTCCTTATAGTCTTTAAACATATTGAAACTGGCAAACCCTGGAGACAATAAACATGCTTTTCCTTGATTAGTATTTTTAAAACAGCAATCAACCGCCTCTTCCATATTAGATGCTAAAAAAATTATTTTACCAGAAGATTTTAATAATTCTTGAAGTTCTTTATTACTTCCTTTAAAAATAACAACGTTTTGAATTCTACTTTTTTTAATTTCTTCCACAAGAAGTGAAACGTCGGTTCCCTTATCAGATCCACCAATAATTAGGGTTTGAACATTTTGGATTTCAAGGATTGCTTTAATTGTTGCCTCGGGTATCGTAGCCGCTGAATCGTTGTAAAAGTGAATCCCTTTGTATTCTCCAAGATACTCCTTTCGATGTGGAAGTCCTTGAAACTCTTTTAATGCTTTTTCAAAAAAAAATTGTTCAATTTGTAAAAGATCTAATAACTTTGGAATTGGAGATTCTGTTACAGAAAAAGGGATTTTCTTTGCAACTGTCTTTGATGCAATATTTTTTACTAATTTGTCGTCTTGATTATAAATAAAAAAGTCATCTTTTTTTTGCATTGTTGTTATTTTCTCCTTAGAGGAAAGATACTCTTCAAAGTTTTTGTGTTTATCTAAATGATCTTTGAAAATATTTAGAAATATTGCAATTGAGGGACTTTTTGTTATGGTTTGTAACTGAAAACTTGATAGTTCATAAATAAAATAATCAATTTTTTCACTTTCTAGAAGATAAGAAAACGCCGGTCTACCAATATTTCCAATTAATTCTACTCTTAGGCCAGCCCTTTTTAATGTGTTATTTAATAACATACAAGTAGTACTTTTTCCTTTTGTTCCAGTAACTCCGATAATTTTGCTTTTGCAGTTTGAAAGAAAGATGTCACTTTGTGATGTAATTAACTGTTCTTTTCTACACTTTATAGTATAAAAAGGCACCCCAGGAGATTTAATGATAACATCATAATCAGAGACTGACGATAAATATTTTTGACCAAAATGTCTAGCAATATCATCGGTAAGATGACTTTTCAACTTTATATCAGTTGCTTTCAGGGGTGATATATCAGCAACACCTAGTGACTTATATTTTATTCTTTTTTTAACGAAAAAAAGGTTGTCGATCCCCTCTTCTCCAAGCCCAAGAATGAGAATTTTTTTATTGTTTAAATCGGTAATTAAAGTCATGATTATCCGAGAAGATGAATTACAACTCCCAAAATAGCAACAACAACTCCAATAATCCAGAAACGCATTGTTACCTTATAATGTGGCCATCCCACTGCTTCAAAATGATGATGAAGTGGTGCTGCTAAAAAAACCTTTTTATTAAATAGTTTTTTCGCTGATAGCTGAATAATTACTGAGGCAGAAGTTATAACAAGAAGAAACGCTATTATTGGTAAAACCGCAACTGCATTTGTTAAAAAGGCAACTACGGTTAATGTTGCTGTTAATCCGATTACCCCCGTTTCTCCCATGTAAAACCTTGCAGGGGGAATATTAAACCATAAAAAAGCTAAAAGGCTACCAACAATGGCAATACAAAAAGTTGCTAAATTAATTTGTCCTTGGAAAAGTGCAATTGCGGTATAGGCAGTAAAAATAGAAGCAAATGTTCCTGCGGAAAGACCATCAATACCGTCAATTACTCCACCACTGTATATTGCGATCATAACGATAATAAAAAAGGGTATATAAAATATTCCAAGATGAATGTTCCCAAACATAGGAAGGTAAATGAAGTCTTGTCCTAGGCGGGAATAAAACCACCATGATCCAACTAATCCGATTAAAGATACTAATAAAATTCTGTAACGAAGACTTAATCCTTTTTTAATATATTTATCCTTGATTCTATCTAAAACCTGTAACAAATCGTCAGCAAGTCCAACCAAAGAAGCCGTAATTAGAGTAAAAAGAGGAAGCCATGTTTGATTACGACTTATAAAGTTAATTTTTTGAATCCAAAAAGAATCAAAGATATAAGACAATATCAAAAAGAAAAAAGATAAAAAGACAACGGACACCCAGATTAAAAGGCCTCCGATTCGAGGAATTTTTAGTTCGTCTTTTGAGTGAAATTTTTCAAAATATTTTACGGTTTTACCATCAATTGATCTATTTTTAGCTTCTTTTTTCCATAACTTATGCTTGTACAAAAAATTACTCAGTGTCGGAGTAATTAAGAATGCCAAAATAAAAGAAAAAAATCCTACCGTAAACACTTTTATTACATTAATGATCGTTTCTGTCATAATCAAAAAATATATGATTCGTAAACATAATTAATTAATTTTTCCATCTCCAAGAATCTGTCTTCAGCTCCTAAAACAACATTAATAATATATCCGCCGGTTTCTGGAACCTCTAAAACAATCAAAAGACACCCATACGCAGCTCTTGTCCATCCAGTTTTCCCGCCATATATTTTATCACTCCATTCTTTCTTTTGATTGCTTAAAAAAATATTGGTGGTTGAGGCATCATAATAAACAGTCTTGTCTGGTGAATAAAGTCTATAGGATGGCATCTTTGAAATTTCAAAAATTTTTTCGTTCTTTTCAATAATGTATTTTGCGAGTACTACAACTTCTCTTGCGGTCGATTGGTTGTATTTATCCTTAGCGTCTAATCCGCTTGGATTTATGAAATATGTCCCAGTCAATCCCATTTCCTTTGCTTCTTTATTCATTTCGCTTACAAAGCTTTCAACGGAATTATCAAGATTGTTTTTCAAAAAACGATCACTAATTAAAGCCAGAGAAAAAGCTGCGCTGTTGTTTGATTCAATTATCATTGGATAAAGAATGTCCCCTATTTTTGTTCCGCTCCATGCACGAAAATCCCTAAACTCAGTTCGTGAAATTACATCGTATTCCGTTACTCCTAAACTTTCCTCTAAATTATAATTTTTTAAAACAACATGTGCTGTCATTATCTTACTAATACTGGCAATAGGGAGTTTTTCATCTGCACTTTTCTCATAAAGAATTTCTTCTTTTTCTTTATCATAATAAAGTGAAAATGCGCCACCAACATTAAGGAAGAAGTCTTCTTCATTATAATTTCCACTAGGTCTTGGATACTCTACTTCTGGAATTTTATTCTCAACAACTTCTTCTTGATTATTGTTTGATGAACGAATAAAAACACCCCAAACAAAAGGAGGAATAGCTATCAAAAAAGAAAATAATATTATTTTATAAAAATAGTTTTTTTTATTTTCTGTCTTCATTCTTAATCTTCTATATATTTTTTAACTACGTCAACAATTTCTCTTGGTGTATGATTTGTTTTTATTAAATATTCTCTTGCTCCCAGACTTTCAGCTTTTTCCCTTGATCCTGCATCATCATAGTTTGAGTAAGCAATGACTTTTATTTCTGATATTTCTTCTTCACTTCTTAACTTTTCCAAAAAATCTGTTCCATTAGCACGAGGGAGAAGTATATCAAGAAGAATTAAATCGGGTTTTATTTTTTTAGTAATTTCCATCCCCTCTTCCGCGTCAAAGGCAGAGTGAACGTCAAATCCCTCGTGAATAAATCTATCACGATACATTTCGGCAAGCATTTTTTCATCTTCGATGATAAGGATTTTTTTCATATTTTTTTCATTTATATGATTAATCTAAAGATAATACTTTAAAAACTTTTTGATTTTTTATTACGTCATGAACATATGCGCGCATTCTCATTAAATCTTCTTTTTTCTCAGCATTTTTATCTTTTCCCATTATATTAAAGTGTTTATCTACCTCGTTATTAATTTCTTCATCAGTAACATTAATATTTTCCTCTTTGCTTACTGCGTGTAATATTAAAGCAAAAGAAACATTTTCCTCTGCCTTTTTATACCATTCTTTACGTAATTCATCTTCTTTCTTCCCAATTTCAACCAAATAATCGTCCAAAGAAGAACCGTTTTGTATTAATTGATTTTCTATTGTTTTAATCATGTTATCAAGTTCTTTCTCTACGAGAATTTCGGGAACTTCAAACTTAGTTTCTTTTTTTATATTTGATAATATCTTTACTCTTAATTCTTCTTCTTTTTTTCTCTTTTTCTCAACAAGCATTCCTTCTTCTATTTTTTTCTTCAGTTGTTCTAAGCTTTCAATTTTTGGAAATCCTTTCGCAAAATCATCATTAAGTTCGGGAAGCTCTCTTTCCATAACACTTATTACTTCTACATTAAAATTGATTAGTTGTTTCTTATCTTTTTTCTCTGGCGCAATATCAATCGAGAAATCTTTCTTTTCTCCTTCTTTCATTCCAATCAAATTTTCTTCGAAGCCTTCTAGAACGCCCATATCTCCTCTTCCTAAAACAATATGGAAGTTTTTTTCTTCAATTTTTTTATCAGGACTTTCAGTGAAAATTCCTTGAAAATTAATATTTACTGCATCTTCTTTCTTAACAACACGATCTACTTTTTGTAACTTTGCTCGTGATTGTCTGATTTCCTCAAGTGCATTATCAATTTCTTTTTTCTCTATCACAACATCTTTTTTTTCTTTTTTGCTGGTTTCATCAACTATTTTCTTATAATCTGGCAGTTTTATTTCAGGCATTACGTAAACCACTGCTTTATAGACAACTTCGTTGTTCAGAGCACACTTGACAAGCTCAACTTCCGGAGAAGAAAGGGCAAAAAGATTTTTTTCTTCAATAATTTGTGGATAGGTTTCTTCAATAGCCTCTCTTGCGGCTTCCTCAAAAAGAGCTTCTTTTCCAATTGTATTTTCAACAATATTTCTTGGAATATGGCCTGTTCGAAATCCCTTAATGGTCATTTCACGAGAAAGTCTGTCTGCTGCTTTGTCAATATATTTTTCCATTTCTTCGACTAAAATTGTCACAACAATCTCTTTTTTTGTTTCTGATTTATTTTCAATTTTTACATCCATAAAAAAATTCGTTTATTTAAAATCTATTTCGGATTGTATCATAAGTTGTAATAAAACTCAAAACAAAAAAGAGGGCAAATTGAAAGCACCTCTTTTTTGTTTTGATTAGAACTCTTCTTCTTTCTCTTTTTCATCCTCTGCATCGTCTTCTTCTGCGACATCTTTTTCTTCTATCAATTCTTCTGTTTCTTCTACAACCTCTTCTGTTTTTTCTACAACCTCTTCTGTTTTTTCTTTTTTCTCTTCATTTTCTTTCCCTGCTTTTTGTTTTTGCATCATATAATAAATACCTACAGTAAGAATTAAAATTAAGAGAATAGTTGGCCAGTTGTCAGGCATATTTTTATAAAATTAAACTTATTTTGGACCTTTTGTGATATAACCCTCCAAATTGTATATATCTCCTGCTCCCATTATAACCACTATTTCATTTCCTTGCAAATTATTTAAGAGATATTGACCGGTCTCTTCAAGATTTCCCGTATAAAAAGAGTCATTAATCTCTTTTGTGAGCATTTTGGCACTTACTTTTTCTAAATTTTTTTTTGACTCTCTTCCTTCAACATTATAAATATCGGTGATTAAAAGTCGATGAACTTTAATTTCGGACAAAACTTTCTTAAATTGGTCAAACAATCGATAAGTTCTTTCATATTGATGTGGTTGGAAAACAAGAACAATTTCTTTTTCTGGATATTTTTCTTTTACAGCATCTATCGTTGCCCTTATCTCAGTTGGATGATGTGCATAATCATTTATAATTATCCCTTGAAAATCATTTTTGAAGGTTACCCTTTTTTCTTCGAATCTTCGCCAACTTCCTTGAAATTCAGAAAGTGCTTTATTTGCTATGTTTCTTTTTATACCCATCTCTAGAGCGCCACAAAGCGCTGCTTGTGCGTTATAATGATTGTGTTTTCCATAAACAGAAAGATTAATTTTCTGATAATCTTTTGAGGAGAGAGAGTATGTTATCACCTTACCCTCCGCGGTTTCTTTCAGTAATCTTGAGTTTTTATCGTCATCATTTATTATTAAAGTATTTTTCTGTAGATTATTTCTCACATATTTTCGAAAAGTTTCTATAATGTCTTCTAGGTTTTTATAAAAATCCAAATGATCTTCTTCAATATTAGTGATCACTGCTATTTTTGGATAATAATTTAGAAAAGCAGCCTTAAATTCGTCTGCTTCAAGTAAAAGATATTTTGAATTCCCCATTCTAAAGTTAGTATTATTGAATTCTTTCAATTTAGTACCAATAATTACCGTTGGATCTAATCCCGCCTTAACCATTATTAAGGCAAGCATAGCGGTGGTTGTACTTTTTCCGTGTGTTCCAGAAACTGCAACCGTAAAATGATTCTTTGTAATTTCTCCTATCGCTTCTGGATAGCTTTGTGTTTTGATACCAAGTTTCCTCGCTTGAACCAGTTCTGGATTATCGTCTAGAATAGCATTGCTATAAACAAGTAGAGATGTGTTTTCTAAAAGATTTTCTTTTCGATGTCCAAGAAAGAAAACAACCCCTAGATTTTTCAACTCTTCTTGGGAAGATA
>Ga0075122_10002185_pt1 | contig 13103 bp, 28 predicted proteins | sample AntAceMetag02UKB_FD_69790 | JGI IMG/M metagenome (GOLD analysis project Ga0075122, IMG submission 69790) | Saline lake microbial communities from Ace Lake, Antarctica - Antarctic Ace Lake Metagenome 02UKB | ecosystem: Environmental > Aquatic > Non-marine Saline and Alkaline > Saline | place... | reverse complement strand
TTCCTCATGCGACCTCTCAGTTAACATTGATATATATCGCTGTGAAGTATCGTTATTTTCTGAAGTTTTTATTGCAAAGAATGGCTGTCCAGTAGGGAATAAGATTTGCTTCAATCCTGATACCATATCCTCAGCATCAAGCATTGGGGTCTGGTCGTAAATCTCAGTAGTCCTTATAGAACCCGGCTCGTAGGTAGAATCTATCTGGACGTAAGGGTATAGTTTATTTGCGGTCTGTTGCCATAGATTCCTAATATTTCCCTGCGCGGCAAGCTCTCTATTCCTTAAGTCGATAATTTCTTCTGCATTCATATTTTAAATTCTTTCATAATCACTCTCTACTTTACCATCGAATGTTCTATTTCTTATACAGTCTTTAGAATAACCTATCCTGTGACCACCTGCGGCTAAGAGAAAATAGTTTAATCCGCTTCTAAAGTCGTCCATTCTATCGCCGGTCTTTCTATATCTAAAGACTATAGTTCCCTTACGAGCGTCTTTTTCCTCAAACTTAGCACAGTTACAGCATTGCCTTGCGAATTCCTCAGTTTCGGGGCATTGGATAGGAAGTCGTATATGTCCGGTTGAAAGTAATCTGTGCGACCTATCGAAAAGTGCGGTCTTATTTACTTTGCATTCGCCCGTCTTATCGTTAAATACCTCGTCAACAGATTGGGTATCTTTATACTCACAGAGAAAAGTCTTATGTCCTGACGATTTCTGGTATTCACGCGCTGCCTCGTAATAAGGGCCAATATCAACTACATCACTCTTTACATTGTATCTTTTAGCTAAGTTACGAACCTCTTGGAAACCATCAGCCTTTACAGTTCTGAAAATCTCATATCTATCCTCGGACGTTTTAGCACCAATTACTACTGCATGGTATCTCTTACCAACGTCAACACCCATTGCACAAGGACCTGAATGTCTTACAGGAGGTATATCGCCACCGCAATTAGCTAAAACGTCCTGTTTTCTTAACTTATCTTCTCTCGCTGAATATGGTCTACCTAACCGAAGTCGGTAAACGTCTGCTAAATTACCAAGCGGAGGATTAACGAAAGCCTCAAGTATCTCGGCAGGGTCGTTAAATTTAGTCATTAACTGACTCGCCATATACCCGTGCATATATTCCGACTTACTGGGATAGTCTGCTACCCACTCAGCAGTACCCTCGCCAGCCCATGCTGGTACTTCTTTACCGCATTTATCACAACCGACGTAACCAGTCCCGTCAGAGCGAATCTTTACACATTCTGGGAAAGACTTCTCGGCACAAGTCCAATGACCGCAACTGCACTTTCTGAACCAATATCGCTGGTCAGATTGTTTGAAGATTAAATCTATTCCAAAATCCTCATGTGAAGGATTGCCTAAATATACCTCGTGCTGATGGGGAGACATACCCATACTACCAATATACTTAGCGATAGACTCAGGCTTCATGAAATCAACTTCGTCAAAAACCACCTTATCAGACGAAAACGCCGATGTCTTAGATGAGGTACTCTCCGTACTCTCGCCGATATTCTGACTCAACCGTGCGCCTCGGAGATATAACATAGCACCGTTGACGTTCTTTAGAGAAGTAGTATCCGTTCCACCGGAGACGTTTTTAACGTACTTACCGATAGAAATAGGGTTAGCCGCGATTAAAGGTTTAAAACGGCTCTTGCTAAACTCACCTACTTCATCGTTAGTAGGAAAAATATGCGCTACACCGAGTTTGTACTTCTTGTATATCATACCGTGAAGGTCTTTTAGAACCTCCATCTCAGTAGCGCCAAAACTCTGTCTTGCCTTTAGATAGCACAGTCTACGCCCCATAAAGCTCATAGGCTCTATCTGGTACTCGAAACCCTTAGTGGCGTATAATCCTGCCTGTAAGCGTATCTTCTTGAGTACAGCCCAATAGCCGGGGTTTACTGACGCAATCTGCTGTGGTGTTAAATCTGTCATATTGGCTTTACACCTAATGCTTTTAATACGCAGCAATGGCAGATGTTAAACTTGGTTACACCGAACATGTCTTTTGCTCTCTGGTAATCCTTAGACTTCTTGCCAATATCAATAGAGATACATATTTCCGTTGTTATATCAAAAGAACAACCATTATTAACAGTTGTTAAATCTACGTCACATATAGAACATTTCATTATTCTTCCTTTCTGATATACACTGGCTATATGGCTTCTGCTGGCATTAAGTCAATCTCGTCAAAAGTAATGTAATCAACTGAATAAGATGGGTCACGTGGGCTTAAAGCGATACTTTCATCTATCTCGCTTATAACCGGATAAGGCTTCCTGCGACCATCCTTGTAATACTTATCGTTGTCCGGGCGGGTACTCTCGCATATTCCTAATAGCTTAGACCAACAGCAGTATTTAAATTTCATCTTAGAACCGCAAGGGCATAATTCGTTGCGATACTTATTTAAACGGGTAGATTCTAACATGCTTCCTCCAACGCCGTAATTTCGTATTTTAGGTATCTTATAAGGGAGAGGTGGTAACGGCCTTGATGGCTTAAAATCAGACAGGCCACTTAAACCTATGACCAGCATAGATACGCACATTAAACATAAAACGAGAAAAACGCCTATTATTAGTAATATTGTTAATAACATTATTCTTCCTTCTCCTTAAAATCAGAATACTCGTTATCTGAATCAGCGTCAAAGGTTAAGGAATGACCTATGTGACTAAAAAGAAATTTATTTAAGATAGCCAATGCCTCTGGGGTAGTATAAATAAAGTCTCTTTGACCAATCCACAGAGTTTCTTTGCAATCATTACATTTTATATCAAAAGTCTGACTCATTATTCTTCCATCTTCTTTAATATTATTTCGTCCACACGAGCTTTCATAGCCTCTGGCTGTGTTAAAAATCGACCATGCTTTAATATCTGCTCTATTCGCATAAGAACCGTTCTATACCAGGAAAGCTTCTCTGAGTCGTCTGACCATGAACCGCAAGATTCGCATTTAGTCCGAGTTACACCGAACATGTCTTTTGCTCTCTAATAATGCTGTCCTAAAAGCCGATGGATGTTCATAGCATGCTTGCTTTAGCCTTTTATTAACCGCTTCAATGTATTCAGGTGGAAACTCGCCTTTCCATATATTCTTTGTTGGCTTGTTTATTATTCTTCCTTTCATATTAAGACGTGGTATGTCTTTAATTGCTTTGGGCTATAAAAACTGAGGAGAGGGTAGTACTATAAGCACCCCTCGCCCCTTTGGGGGTCTTCCCCTTCCCCTCACGCCCCCGCTGGTGTTATTCCAAACACGCATTCAATCATATCTTCGTATGTTGGCTCACTGGTTGGCGTTGGCTCGTACCTACTACTAACACCTAACACCCCGCCATCATTGCCAGCAGGCCAGTTTCGCGCCGTCCCTTTGGCCTTGCGGTTGCGTGCGCTATTTACTACACTTACGTCATTAGTTTTCATTTGGTACTCCTTCGAAGCATTGGCAAGAAACGCCGATTCTCTGTTTTATTATAAGGACTTACGTCACGAGTTTTGAGTGTTAAGCCTCCCGCAGTCGTATTGTCGCCAGTCTATTAGCCTCCGCCTGCTCGTTATCAGTCAATGCCTGCTGCTGTGTAGTGTCGACTGTATCCTTGTCTAAGCCATATAGACGAGCTATGCCGGTAACGCTCTGGTTCATGGCTGATGGCTGGTTAGAGGTGTTAGCAAGGTCGTAGGCAGCTTGGTACATGCCGTCTAAGGATTCTATTGTTCTTCCTGTTTTTATCCTCTGGTGCTTGTTAATAGCCTCAATAGCATTGATTACCTTTATATTGCTATATAATTTATGTCCTAATGTTTCAGCATAAGACTTAGAGTATCCTGCGCCTAATAGACCTTTGGTCATATCACATTTACTGGCTTTGTACTCACTGGCTATTAGATTAGCCTTTTCTTGACTTAATGCCATTATTTACTCCTATTGGAGACTTTGGGAATCGAACCCAACCAAACGCCTTGCAAAAGCATTTCGCCACCTTGGTACATGAGTCCCCTGTTATCATCTTATTCATTATTTGCTCTTTAGCCTCCTCCTCTCTTTGCTGCTTGGCTCTTATCCTTGCCATTACCGTATTCTGTCCATAATACCCCATATTATCGCCTTATTTCTTTTATACAACATAACATTGCCCCGCCTGCCAATAGAATGAACCGCTATTAAGTTCAATATTTAGTGTGTTCTGGCATTGTCGTAGATACCTCATAACGTCTTTATAGCCTTTTCGGTTTAGCTTGCGTAACAGATCGTCTTCAAGACTTAATTTAACTATTTGCCTGTTTTCGCTCATTATTGCTCATTTCTCTTTATTTTTTGTCCCCAGTTTCGCTTCTAAGCCGTCAAAATACTTTTTAGGTAGTATAGTTACCCCTGTTTTTGCTGTTCAGCTTCTAATCCAGCTATCTCTATTTTTAGATCAGAGACTACTATATTTAACCTGGCAAGCATTTTCTCGTTCTCTTTTAACTGCCTCTTTAGGTTGTCAAGCTCCTCGTTCATAGATTATGCCGTTTTCTATCCCCGTATTTCTACGGTGTTTTAATTATTTTACAATTATATTTATTTTTATGTTGACATCTTTAAAGCTTTGTGATAGTTTGGTCGATAGTAAGGTTATAAGTTAATAACACTATTTTTTAAGGGTTTAGATTATGAAGACTATTACACGATACTTTGATGGCAGTTTTGTAGCAACCGTCAACATGCCTTTCAAACAACTTTGGTATTATATTAAAGGAAATATGCCTAAATCAGCCCGGTGGGTTGTTGATACTGGTAAAACGAAAAGAATGTATTTTTGGTTTGCTGGTAATGAATACAGAGCAGACTCACTATGTTATACACAATTACTCACTTAACCACCCAGCCCGTAACGGTTCGCCGTTCGACTCGGTAAACGGGCTTTAAACTTTATTAACTTTTTTTAAGGGTATTTATTATGAAAGTACAAGATGTTATTGAACAATTAAGCCAGTTGTACAACAAAGATGATGTTATTTTGGTTCACATGTGGCAACCAGAAGATATTATTATTCAGGCTAAAGACCGAGATATAGCTATAAGTCAAAAAGAAGCCGAGGATATTCTGGGACTTATTGAACACAGCATTGATTGTAGTATCGGCGTAAACTGGGATGTTGTAGATTGTTTTACAGATAGCTACAAGGAAGATAACTAACCACTAACCTAAAGATACCAGGTAAAAATGAGAACACTAAAACAAATACCGCTGACAATCAGAAGCAAGTGTCGCCAAATATCGGCAGCACAATTTAGAATAAAAACCCTTATTAGTGAGATTGAAAAGTGGGCTAAAATCGAAGATGTATATGACGATGGGCTTTTGTCGTTTGGTATGCAGGTTGATGAACAAGGTGCGTGTTGTTCGACAGAAGATGTGGTCTTATGTTTACAGGATTATCTAAAACTCAAAGAAAGCGAGGCCGTATAATGTCAAAACAAACAACCGTAAATATAAATAGTGAAAACCGCGAGATTATCCGCAAATTTCACGCTGAATATATCGCTCAAACAGGGGTATATCTGAATTTCAGCCAGCTAACCAGTATTATCTTTAAGGCAGGTATTGAAAGCCTGCGGAAAGAGAGCATAAAATGACAGTAGAACAATTGGATTGGCGATGTCATACGCCACGTTTATTTGAGGAAATACTTCTAAATAGAGGATGTTCTATCCTGCACCAACCATTACAAATTTTATTAAGCATACTCTATGAAGTGGCAGGGAGAGCAATAGAACTTGATGACGACAAACTTAACGCGCTGATGATTCGGTTAACATTATATAGCTGTGCAGACCCATTATGTGAAGATTACGACGCAAAGAGAGTTAAAGAAGTATTAGCTAAAGCAAACAAGCCAATTTAAACCCTTATTAAATTATCAAAGAATAAAGGCGGGTTTTTCGGTAGTTACCCGCCTTTTTTATATTTGCGCCGGTTTGTTCTTATCATTGCAATAGGAACGCCGTCCACGCGCTTTATGAAGTGCTAAAATTTTAATATTATCTCGTCCTCTAAAAACTCCGACTTTTCCTTGCTGGCATCATAAGAGCAAACGCCCATTTTAAATTTACTGCGTTCTTTCTTGTGAATCTGCTTGCTTAAATTGTGCTTCTCGCAGTCGATAGGAAATAAATCAGGCTCAAGCTCTTTCATCTCCCTTAATAACCTCTTGACATCGCCAGCAGGCACACGCATTATCTCCGAGGCTGTCATATATCCCCGCTTGTTTTGAACTATCAGCCCAAAAGCCTGCCAGTGTTTTGCCGTTATTACCATAAAAACGTCTCTCTATATATAGGGTTACTTTTGAACTTTGTTAAGCCTTGACCCGCATTTTTACGCTAAAAACAAGGGTAGCTGTAAATAATTATTGAATTTTTATTGAATATTTTTTGCATCATGTTTATTTTTCTCAACGTCAGCCATAACCACGCATAAACCATTGACCCGCAAAGACTTAACGCTGATATTTTGATTTATCGTGTTGTTATTTATCAACATACTCACCCATATTACCAGACGGATAAAATTAAGTCAATAAATATTTTCACATTATTTCGGGCTTGGTTGCGTTTAAATAGCATTTATGATAAATTTTTACATTTTGTTGATTTTTTGTTTGACAATGGCCGATGAGTTGCTTATAGTAAGGGTATTGAATGACACTTTTTTAAGGAAACGAAGATGGCAAAGACAAAATTAAAAATTGACCCACTCGCGATTGCTTTGAATAGGTTATTTGTCGAAGCGATAACACACCAACCACCACTTACAATGACAGCTTTTTGTATTGATTTAGCAAAAACGGCGATTGGGTGGGAATTGGCTTCTGATGGCAATATGGCAACTAAAGCGGTTGTTAAGCAAATAAAAGAACACTGTTTTGCTGGATTACAATAGTAACCGACACTTTTTTAAGGATAACCGCAATGCAAACCAGAGATAAGCTCAAAAAAGGCGACAGCTTCACCGCTACCCTCCGACAATGCGACCACTCTAAGACCCTGTTAGGCAAGGAGAAAGCAGGCCAGGTATTCGGGCCTTTTACCGCAACGAGTGTTAAGCTATGGAGAGTAGACAGCGCAGACTTCCGATTTTCCTATGCTGATTTTTTCATAGAAAAAACGCAATTATAACTTTTTTTAGGAGATTCAAAGTGAAAACAAAAACACCGAAACCTAAGATTAAATTTGGTGATTATGGGATTGATAACGAGGCGGATGCACCTGTTATCTTTTTAAAAAATGGCGAAGCTCTTAATGCCTATTGGTTAGATAGTGAATGTTGGTCTGACCTTTCTATTGGAATGTTTAGTAAGTCTTTCACTAAGCGAGGCAATATAGTTAACGACATGCTTAGAACGTAACCCATCCTTAAAAAACGCAGTTGCTAGTCTGTGAAATCAAAACCAGCGTGCAATTATAACTTTTAAAAGGAGCTTCACATGAAAGAAAAAGAAATGTTACTTGCTCAATTAGAGCAGAATCAGAATGACCGACAGAAGTTACAGGATGAGGCCACAAGGCTCTTGAAAGCGATTGAGGACACCGAGCCTACCTATTCTGTAGGGGATAGGTTTAAAAAGGACGGTGGAGAAAAGTATATCTTATCTGTCCAATATCACCCTCTTAATAAAGTCCGTGTGTCGCTCACAAATCTTAAACTCGGTTCTTTGTGGAGTGGTAGTCACCTTGTTAAAGCGACAAACAGTATAACGCAAGATGAATTTAATACTTTGGCACACAGTGCTACTTTTACCCGCTACTGGGATTACCAGAAACAAGAAAAAGTTTAATCTCTTTTACAATTTAATAAAGCGGGATTATTTATTTTTAATCAAAAGTTAGCCCGCTTAAATCCTACAGGTGGTCGGTAGGTTGAAACTTCGGGGGTTGGGCGAACTCAGCCCCCAATAACCTTACTCTACGGGCGTTCCGTAGGTTGCATACACAGGGGGCGGTTAGAATGTATCGAACTAACCGCCCCAATATTGACAAGTTAATAAGTGTGATAGATGGCACATGAACATGATATGGAGTCTGCTCCTCCAGAAGCGAGGCAGTCCTATCACACTTTAAAATTGAATAGTGTGATAGTAGCAGAATCCGGTTGATATCCGGTTGAGCGAGTGAAGTTCTGGATGCCTATCACACTTTAAAATTGAATAGCTAAGGCGGTATTATCCCGTGCGACGGCTTGAGCCGCCAAAGCTTTAAAAAGTAAATAATGGGACTGGAAATGTCCGGTCGAGCGCAAGGCCAGCCAGCGAAAGCTAACCGTCAAACACCTACAAAGACCTCTCTATGATGTCCAAATGTTTGTAGGGTTGACAAATTGACGGCAAAAGGCTGGTCTAAACGCTTTTTAAAAGTCATCATCCTCCTTCGGGGTGGTTAGAGAGCCACCCCATTTTAGAAAGGGTAAATTATGAGCAAAAAATTAACACTTAATAGAGCATGGTCGTTGTGTCTCGCAATGTGGAAATGGATAGCCAAAGAAGTTAAAAATGGTTCTAAAGATTCAAATGATGTGCTAAAGGAACTATGGCTTGAAAAGAATAAAAAGCAATGGGAGGACTGGGCTACCCATAGCTGGCTTGAAAATGATTGTCCCTTTTGCGAATACTCATACCGAAAAGATAAAGTAGGCCAACATATTTGTACAAATTGCCCTGCAAGATTATTAAATCCAAAGCTGAGAAGGTATTGGTGTGAGGGTAATGTAAGTTGGCAAGACGACCCGCGAAAATTCTATCAAAAAATACAGCGACTTAATAGAAAAAGGTAACACTATGAAACACATTAAACGTATAGCAATCTTCACATCACTCCTCCTTTGTACGGTAGCTGGGGCTAATACCCCCAGCCGCCTTTTAGACGCTATCGAGCAGGTTGAATCGGGCGGTAAGGCTGACGCTGTGGGCGATAACGGCAACGCTGTCGGCTCGTTTCAGATATGGAAGATTTACGTCGATGATGTTAATAGAATTCTGGGAGAGGATAGGTATACTTATTCAGACCGCCTCAGTCCCATTCTAAGCCGAGAAATGGTTAAGGTGTATATTCGGCACTATGCGACGGAAAAGAGGCTTAAACGCGAGCCTACGCTTCAGGATATGGCGAGAATCCATAACGGGGGCGGGAATGGCTATAAAAAAGAGTGTACTAAGAAATATTGGATAAAAGTTAAAAGGAGTATGAAATCATGGCAGAAGAAAAATACAAACTAACAGTCGTGTCTATTGTGGTTGCCTCAATAGTTCTATGCTTGGGAATGCTTTTTGTATGGAGCTATTCTTGCAATAAAAAGTACATAGAGGCTGGTTTTAGTCGTAGAATGTTGCCGGGAAGTTCTGTATCACACTGGACAAAGGAGGCCGACAATGACTGACCCCCCAAGATTCGCCGAACAAGACCCCGAACCCAAGCAAGATAAACCTTGCTACTGCCAATTCTGCGACAAACGCTATCCAGAGGACGAGATGCAGGACGTAGATTATGAGGTCTGCAAGGAATGTTTCGATAGTGTAGTTAATGACGCACGCAGACATAAGGCTATATTAAAAACTATATTGGAATGGGCTGATGATGGCTGCATGGGAAGTAATTACACTGCGAAACTAAAATTGGCAGCTATCAAAACTTACCTTGACGGCCTGTAATGAAAAAGCTATTATGGTACATTAACTAAAACTTTAAATAAAGGGAAAGATTATGTCACAATGGACACATATTTGCGGTTGTATAAGATTTGATGCTCTTAGAGGAATGGTGGGTATGCCTTTTTCAACACTCAATGCAGTTAAGGAACACATGGGAAAGACTTTTTGTTATGACGATGATGAAAATAAATGGGACGACTGTAATGTGCCATGCGGGAGCGAGGGTAGTATCCAATTTGTATTCTACGAAAGCCCTGATATGAGTTCAATAGCTGCTTACACGGTGGCTGTTTGGGGTGATTTAAGAGATTTTGGTAGTAAAGAGGATATTGAAACCGTCAAAAAGTGGTTTAATAGCGTGACTAAAGGTGAGGGTGTTATGGTCAGAAATGCTATTTTAGAAATTGATATAGACGGTAAAGACCACACTATCTTGCGACATGAAGATTAAAGATAAGAAATGAAAAAGCTATTATGGATGATAGAATTAGAACAGCGCATCAAACGTCCTTTGCGGACGAAAAAGATTACAGAATTGGACTATGAACGAGAAATGAAACGAATAAAGGAGAAAAAATAATGAGCATTTGTGAAACAAAAGATGAGCTATTAGCAGAGTTTTATTGTTTGTGTGGCGATATGCTAATGGGAAATACCAATGATGAAGAAATAAAGCGAATCACGAAAAGCATGTGCTTGGCAGGCTTATCTGATGTTGTGAAAAAAGAATTTAGCAAGATGGGCGATGTGTTAAAGGAGGCAAAATGAGCCAGCAATATATAAAACTAAAATCTAAAAAATACGCTTTATCTGATTTCATTTGTAATGTTCTCGCAGAAAAATGTTTGCTTATTGGTGAGGATTATATTATAAATGGCATAGAGTTGACATTTGAAAGCGGTAGCGAAAAGGTAGTGGTAAAAATTAGTAAGGAATCTTAAAAATGAGAAATTTTCACTGGAAACTATGTAAATGCGCCTGCGGCGTAATGCACTATTCAGAGATAGCGGGCGCAGACTATGACAGGGTTAATCTTAATAACATAGACTGCCCTGATTGTATTATGAAACGAAACCCACAATTACCAGTTAGGAGAAGTAAAAATGAACTTCAAACTATCAGACCTTAAAAAAGAGATGCCGTTTAAGTGGAAAGTACAGACGGCTAACGCCTATAAATGCACGATGGTTCCTTATGTTGATGCCCGTCAGGTTATGGATATGCTTGACGAGGTGGTTGGCGCGGATAGCTGGCAGACTAAGTTTGAGATTATCAACGGACACCTATTCTGTTCAGTTGGCGTTAAGTGTGGCGAGGAATGGGTTTGGAAGTCGGATTGCGGTACGGAGTCTAACGTTGAAAAGGAAAAGGGTGAGGCTTCTGACGCTTTCAAGCGTGCCTGTATTCATTGGGGCGTTGGTAGATTCCTCTATAGCTTGAAGATACTTGAAATACCCTCTATGGAATATGCTAACAAAGCTGGCAAGAAGTCTTTTCACCCTGCTAATAACGGCAAAATGCTATTCGATAAGGACGAGATTAACGCTTATTGCATGAGTATTCATCGCGGTAAAACGCCCACAACTAAGCCCGCTGCCAAGCCTGATAGAAAACCCCCTAAGACGCAGCTTGACCAAGTAAAAATAGGCATTGAAGGCCCTACTGGTTGGCGCGTGGATATAAAAAAGGTTGAAGCTGAAATCCTTAAATTACACGGGAAGCTACCCACGACTATCGACGGGCGCGAAAAGTGTATCAAAGAACTCAGCGTGCCAGACATGGAAAGTAAGCTTCACGACGATTTAGCGTGGGAGAATTGATGGCACAGAATAAAATCAAACTCCGAACACAGAAGCGAGACGGCGAGCCTTTTCAATACGACCGAATCAACCAGATATGCTTCGATAAATTCCAAGAGCAGGCAAAAGCTGGTAATTACGAGGTTATTTTTGCCCGCAAACTACCCGATAAGAGCCAGAATCAACTTGGTGCTATCTTCGGGCTGGTAATTAAGCAGACCTTAGAAATATTCAGCGATAGGGGCTATGATACTTCATACCTCTTGAAAACAGACAAGCCTACGGGCATAGAGGTATCGCCAGCCCTCTTAAAAGAATATCTCTACGCGGTATGCCCTATATTCAGAGACGGGCTTAGAATCACGCTGAGTAAGGCTGACGTAGCGGAAGCTAATAAGTTTTTTGACAATATTAGGAATTTCATAGCGTCTCAATGGTCTATTCCCATTGACGACCCAAATAAAAATTGGAAAACGAAAGGAAAGTAACATGATTACGACTAAAGTAGAACCAGAAGAAATGATAAAAGGTAAGAAGTATTGTTTTGAGGCTAAAGTGGGGGATTTTAAAGGATATGGTGTCTTTTCTCAATTATTTAACCATGCTACTGTTATCCGATTTCAGCACGGCGGGTTTATTACAATATTAGATTTTCTTGAACGATACAACTTCTACTCCGTCTCCTCAGAATTCTATATTAAGTGGAATCAGCAATACAGCAGTGCCACTAACCCTTATGTAATAATGGGGTTCAAAAGCAAGTCGCAGGTCGCCGAGGTAAACCTTGATAATGGCAATACGTTCGGTAGTCGTGGGGGGCCAAGATTCTCTGACATCCCCGACCAGCCCGAAACCATTAAAATAGACGGCAAGACATACAATCACAGTGAAGTTATCGAAAGATTGAAACAATTAAAAACAGTGAAGGAATAACATGGGTGAGTGTGCAGACTACCAAATAAACCAAATGCAAAGTGGCAGATACCACAGCAGTTATGTAAAAACACCTAAACGAAAGGAAAGTAACATGGCAAATTTTAACAAGATTTTACTCGTAGGCAATTTAACCCGCGACCCCCAGCTTTCATATTTACCCAGTCAAACCCCCGTCTGTGAATTCGGGCTTGTGGTTAATCGCACTTGGACGGGGAAAGATGGCGCAAAGAAAGAGGAAACCTGCTTTGTAGAATGTAAAGCTTTCGCAAAAATGGCTGAAACGCTGAATAAGTATCTCGAAAAGGGTAAGTCTGTTCTAATCGAGGGACGGCTAAAATTCGATAGCTGGACGGCTAAGGACGGCAGTAAGCGTTCTAAACACAGCGTTATTGTCGAGACCTTCCAGTTCTTAGGTAGTAAGTCTGGGGCTGACAAACAGACACCAGTTAAACCACCACAAACATACGACACACCACCAGAGTCGCAAATGGACTATGACGATGTGCCTTTTTGATAGGAGATTCCCATGAGCATACAAGACGAGCGCGACAAAACCACCCTGAAACGCCACAAAGTCCAGCAGGCTAACGATTTCCTTACCGACTTTCACCTTCTTAGCGACGATTTAGAGGCTTTGGGGATA
>Ga0075122_10002183_pt1 | contig 13118 bp, 22 predicted proteins | sample AntAceMetag02UKB_FD_69790 | JGI IMG/M metagenome (GOLD analysis project Ga0075122, IMG submission 69790) | Saline lake microbial communities from Ace Lake, Antarctica - Antarctic Ace Lake Metagenome 02UKB | ecosystem: Environmental > Aquatic > Non-marine Saline and Alkaline > Saline | place... | reverse complement strand
GTAAATTTTTGAACATCATTAGATATAAAATCTGTAGAAGCATTAACATTTGCTGTTGCCCCCATATCTTCCTGCATATCTTCTCTTAAGTCATCTCCAAAATCGTTTGCGAAACTTCCAAACATTAATGCACCAATGGCGAGGGTAACTACTGTGATTACCATTACTATCAACGAGAATAAATCATACTTTCGTTTTTGTTTATTTTGCATTTTGGTTTCCCATTATTCTTAATTTATTAAAGAAGTTAAGCACATCAGGTATTAAAAGTTTTGTTTTTTTACTCTTGAAAGTTATAAATGCAGATGTTTCAATCCATGTTGGATTATCTATCCCAACCCTAACAAGTTCTTCCCGCATTCTTTTAAGTTCATTAGCAAAATCAACATGATATGCCCCATGGATAGTATCTTTTGATTTGCCCATACCCCTCATAATTCCCCTAACTATTTAAAGTTTATACAATAATTTAACTCCTCTTTAACTCCCCTTTAAATAAACCTTATATAGTCTTTGGAATTTAGTAAATTAATTAAATTAAACAAACAAACAAATGAAACAAAAAAGAGACATGACAATGTTATACGAATTCATTATGCTTGTTGCGGTTATCTCAATCGTTTCTTTACTTGTATTCCAAGTAAATGACGATGCTAGAGATGACTTAACTGAAAACGGAACTGCATATAATGCAACAATCTCCGCAGACGAAGCAGTTGCAAAGATTCCTAAATCTTTGAAATTGTTAGCAACAGCAGTTGTATTCGGTGCAGTGTTATGGGTTATTTTGAAAGTTATTCCTACAAGAGGAACTTCATCTGTAATACAATAATCAGATGAAAAAACTTACTCAAAAGAAACAAGACATGACAATGTTATACGAGTTCATTATGCTTGTTGCAGTCGTCGTTATTGTTGCACTGTTAGTCTTTAATCTGAACCAAGATCAAAGGGATGATTTGGGCTATACAGAAACAGCAACTTGTAACACAACTAGTGCAATTTACACTAGTTGTCAAGCTTATGGTTCTACCATGGCTTCAGACGAAGCAGTTGCAAAGATTCCTAAATCTTTGAAATTGTTAGCAACAGCAGTTGTATTCGGTGCAGTGTTATGGGTTATTTTGAAAGTTATTCCCGCTAGTGGAACAACTTCAACATTACAGTAGTAAGATACTTAACTGAAAAAGGAGTGAGTTCACAGCTCTATAACTCAATGTGGACAATTAATTTATTTTTCAAGGATGGGCAGAAGTCTTGCTCTGCCCATCTAATTATATTAAATAATTAAATCAAGTTCGGTGCAGTGTTATGGGTTATTTTGAAAGTTATTCCTACAAGAGGAACACAATCAGAATTACAATAATTTAATTTTTATTTCTTTGGGAGATATTCTCCCATTCTTTATCTAATGCAACTGCTTTAAGAATTAATAATTATTATCATCCCAACCATCTTTAGATTTCTTCTTTTTTATTGCTCCACGAAGCACTCTAACAATAGCAAATCCAATTATTAATGCGGTAGCATATGGCAGAAGCTTAATGAATCTTGCAAAGATAAGGAAAATGCCATTAGATGCTTGTCCAGTTATGTTTATAGTATTGATATAAAGATTAACAAGAACAAGGTCGTAGTATAAGAATATGAATCCTATTGCCATTAAAAATATCCCTAACCAAGTTATCCAAAAACTCTTCTCCAATAATAGTAATCCAACAATAGTAAATAACGCCCCCAACGCCAATAAGAAGTAAATTGTATTAGTGCTTATGTTTGTTTCAGATTCTGTTAAGGGGGTTTCAGTTTTTGTTACAGGAAAGTCATAAGCCCATGGGGTTCTAACTCCATTCTCATCACAATAGCCGTTTACAATATATGTGCCAAGTGTTGTTGAATTTGTGAAATTATAAGTATAATAATCATCAGATACTTCTGTCATGGAAGATGTCCCTATCATTGTATCACTATTTATTATTACTGAGGAGATATTACAATATGTTGAATTAGCAGAACTTTGAATTAATAAGACTACCTCGCCCTGTTTTTGTGCAGGTAATCCTTCTAATGCACTTATCATTGGGAGAATCGCCATTAAGCTTATCATTATAATTAATAATATGTATTTGTTTTTCATTAGTTTCCTATCCTATCTAAAGACATTGATGCGATATAAACTGTTCCGGCACTTGTCCCTTCCGTATCTTTAATTCTTATTGTCATGTTATCTCCGTTATTTATTCTTATGAATCCAGTCTTTGCCATTCTAACTTGATTATTTGCATCAGCTATTACATGTTGATTTGTAGTATATGGACAATCATCATTTACAAATAAACATCCATGATAAAAATGATTATTTGTTCCACTACCTGTTGCTTCCCATTTTGCCCTATATACTCCACCCTCCGTAATTAATTGTAATCCTTCAGAGGTATTTGCAAATCCATTTAACATATTTTCACTTTCTTCGAGTGAGAATACATTTAGTATTTGATAAGTTGCATTTAATGTTCCTACTGCTTCTCCCTCGTCATTATGAAACCAAACTTCTCCATAATAGTTATTTATCGTTGCATTTCCATTAGTTTGGTTTATATCCCCACTTACATCCAATCCACTAAACCATCCTTTCAACCATCTTAATGCAGAACTGCCCAAACTATAAGTATCAGTTGTTATTGGTGTGACATCATTTGCCATTATATCACCCAAGACTATAAACTTACCAGCCCCAACTAGTTTTGGATTAAATAGAACATCACTTCCATTATAAGTAAAAGAAGCATCTCTTTGTGTTCCAAAATTAAACGCCCTATTATCAGCATTCATTGTAATATTCTTAGTAGTAAATACTTCTCCAAATAAGTCAATTCTGTCTGAATGAATATCAATATGGTCGTCATCATCTGACGAGATAAAGTCTGTTGCACTAAAATATGTTTTGTCTATTTCATAAATATTATGACTGTTCATATCTAAATTTGTATCAATCGTATGTCCTGCAACACTCCATGCTAACTCATCTAAAATACTATGGGGTAATGTTGCAGGTGTATATCCTTGCCAATAAAAAGTATCATTAACTCCAATCGCAGAATAGTTTACTGATGCTGTTATACTAATCACATCTTCTGGACATCCACCGGGTAAGTTCGGGTTACAGATTGTTATTGCAGATACTGAACTAAGCATAATTACTAGAAAGAAAAATCCCATAAATAAAGTTAGTTTAGTTCTCATAAAAATTATAATTTCCCAATCTATTTAAAGTTTATATTAGCAAAGATAATGCCATCTTTGTTAATATTGGAATATCCCCCTTATTTGAAGCAATATAAAACACAACAACCCCGACAATAACAAGGGCGATTACCCCTATAGTAAAGTATGCAAACTGCTTATTTACATCAACACCCATCGTTTGTGTAAGTTTTCTTATGTCATAATATGCTTGAAGTTTCTGGTCTGTCGGAACAGGGGTATAATACACGCTTGTAACATCAATTTCTTCATTTCTTGCAGTATCGATCTCCACCTCTAATTTCTGGATAGCCATTAATTTTAATTCATCATCAGTAAGGTCTTTTGTTTCTTTATCTTGCTTAAATTCTGCAACATATCTATTAACAAGATTTTCCTTTTCATTCTCGGATAATTCTACATATTTTTCATTTTTAACCTTCACCTCTTCAATACCAAAGCTTCTTTTACATTGAACAAGTGGAGATTCTGGACTTAATTGATAGTAATAAACCCTATCATCTTCATCCATAAGGTCGCTTCTTGGAAGTCTTTGTAGTTCTTTTTTCTTGAACATGGTCATCTTTATAGTAAAAGTTGTTATTCCTGCATTCATTATATACCCGCCAGTTGTATTAAATTCTTTAACAAGTCCATTTGCTCTTCTTTTGAATATTCTCACCGAATAAATAAAGACTTTTTTATCCTGATACTTCTTCCATATAATAAATCCCAAAATAGCAATGATAATCCCCCATATAACCCAGACAGCAATATCTTTTGCTCCCTGTTGCAAGTCTCCAAAACCCACACCCAAACTTCCTAGTGGATCATCAATATTAAATGCCATTATCTGCTATCCTCCTTATCTTTTCTGAATACCCTGCTTAACCATCCTCGCTTCTTATCCCCGCCGGAGTCTTGCATTAAAGCCCGATTCAAAAGGTTCTCACTTAATGTTCCCCTAACAACATTTCTATGTCCTGCATTCTTTGCATTAAGTAGAACACTTAAAGCATACATCTTAAGAATAGAATTTATAACATTAAAATCTTTTGGGTCAAGTTCAAACTCTTCTGCATAAAGAATATATGTCGGATAATTATCTTCAAAGAATAACACAACAAGTTTTGGTATCATCTCTTCTGAATAGTTAGAGAAGTTTGCTAAATCTCCTAATGCTTGTAATGATGCCATAAAATTTCCGATTCCATAATTGTTCATTATTGGCTTTCTTAATGCTGTCCATTTGCTCTGAAAATAATTATAAGTATATCCTCTTAATCTTAACTCTATTTTTATTAAGTCGTTCTCCGTTGATAAACCTTTAATAATCCCAATCTGATTATTTTTTTCATCCGAACTATCTGCTTGTGGAGTAACTAACCCCCTCTGCACAACCGCATTAGCAAGTTCTGATTTATCTACCATTGCGTCTTTTCAGATATTTATTTCCGAGGTATACCACAACATAAAGAGCATTAAACAACAAAAAGAAAATAATTAACTTATCAATAATATTTGCCAACCCATAATAACCACCTTTCCATAATAAGAATATTACACATAGTGAAGTAAATAAATTAAGGATAACAAAGATATATCTCGATGCTGTTCCAAAAATATCTTTTATAGATTGGGCAGTATCATCTCTTCCAATTCTGGTTATGTCTTGCTTAACCATGTTTTATTATTATTTTATAACTATTTAAAGTTTATATCAAAGATTGACTTCTTATTTTTATTAGTAATTTCAAGTTCTGGGCGAATTTCAAAGCCGGTAAATGTTTCTCTGCCCAACGCTATTGCTCGTCTTTTTGTTACTTTTACTTTTTTTTGTTTAAGAAGAATAGCACCAAGAGATGGAGTATATGCTACTTTTCCAGTTGGTTTCTTTTTCTTCTTCTTTCCTTTCTCTCCACCGCCGGTTCGTATTCCACCAAGCCCAAATCCAAAAGGAATAAAAGGAGAGGTTATATCAAAGAGGGGTTGTCTTATTGGTCTTGCTGGTGGGGTTAATGCGGGGATTACAACTGGTGCTAATTCTGGAACTATAATTGGGATTTGTTCTTGTTCTTGCTGTGGTATTTGTTCTGTTAATATACCTGAACTAAGCTTTCCAGATGTAGGTAAAAAGCCACTGACAATCGGCTTTTCTTTTTCTAACTCTCCGGGTTTTTTAATTACACCCAGACTTATCTTCTTATCACCCTCTAATCCACCAAGAATTGAACCAGCCTTCTGATATTCTTTACTTCCTTTAAGCATATCTCCAAATACTAAAAATTGTCCAGTTGGTTTTGACGGGGTTACTTTTACTTGTATTCCGGGTTTTAATGATGGTTTATATCCTAGCGGTGGTGCGATGTCTCCCAATAAAGATAATTCTGTTTTTTGTGTTGAAATAAGTTGCATCTTTTTATCACCAAAAACAAAACTTTCTGCCGGTGGTTTAGGTGGTGTTTTAGGGATAGTTGGAGGTGCTTTAGGAGGTTTGGGTGCTTTTCCAAATTCAAATAAAGATTTTCTTGGTGCTTTTGTTACTGTTCTTTGAAAGAATACATCCGTTGAAACTTTACCTTTTCCCAAATCTCCAAAGAAATCAATATCTTTTGTTACAGAAGCTTTCCTTGCAACTCCCTTTTGAACAACCTTTGTCTTTGCTGGTTCATAAGCAAACTTCCATGGCTTTTTAAAGAAGATAGATGGTTCTTCAACTTTCCCACCTTTTAATTTAAGTTTTGCGAGTTCTATTTCTGCCCTTGTAAATTTTATTTTCCCCGCAGTTTTTATACTTACCTTTCCAGTTCTTTGCCCAAAAATATTAATATCTTTTACAGCACTTACCCTTGTAGAAACATCAAAAATTCCAAATCTTTCTTTTCCGGGAACAGTCCCAAATTTCCCAGTTTTTATCTGTGTTACGCCACTTGGTAATAATGCAGATTGGATAGGTCTTACATTAATTATTTTTCCGGCAGATGTCTGCTTGAACATGAAACCCGAAGCACCCTGCTTACCACCTGAAAGAATCATATAATATTTCACCCCCCTTCCAACTGGTTCTTGTGTCCGTCGAATAATAGCCCGAGAATTTATTTCACTTATCCTTGCAGTTTTATCAAAATTATAACCTTGCTTATTCAACTTAGATATTATTTCTATATTTTTATTAACACCAACTTCTTTTGAAGCTTGAACCTCTATTGTTCCCTGCCTTTTTGCAAGAATGTTCTTATAACCCTTTTCAGTTATTTTAAATTCTACTTTTACGCCACGAAAATCTTTGATTATATACCCCCTTTTTAAATTTGCAGAGGTATAATACTTCTTTGTTGTTTCTGGATTATTAATAAGTTCTCTTTTAAATTTTGTTATATCGCTGGTTGCTCTTATCGTTTGGATTTTATTTAATCCCGCACTAATTATTGTAGATGTTGCGATTGCACCAACACTGAAACCAAGTAGATTTGTAGCCATAATTAAATCTCTGTAAGCAGAATCTTCTTTCGCCAAATCAAAAGCTTCCTTCTTTGAAAATCCATATTCATCTATTAATTCTTGCTCATACTTACCCCTAGTCACTATACTACTTACTGCATATACTCCCAGTAAACCAGCACCAACCGCAGTCGCACCAGCACCAACTGCCGTCGCAGTCGCTACTTTTCCAAATATCTGTAATCCACCGGTAACTAAAGTAAGACCCCCACCAACCACCGCCCCCGTCGGAATAGCTTTTTTCATTATCTCGTTAAATTGCTCACTAACTCTTTTCCGACCATATCTTTGATTAAATTTTATCATATCTTTTAATGCTTCGGAGGATATTTCTTTTCCTGCCCCATCACTATATTCCTTAAACCAAACATCATAATCTTCTTTTAATTCTTTATCTAAAACATCTCGAACATTTTTCTTATCATATTCTTCAAGTTCTTTATTAATTTTATCGACATCTTCACCAGCATTAACTCTTTCCTGAAGTGCATTTATTTTCCCAAGATATTCTGGTGTGTTTCTTAAATTATTTACCTTGCCGGAAATAGTTTGTTCTTGTGATAATAAAAATCTATTACTATTTCTTAAATAAGCATCTGCAACTTCTTTCTGTTTTATTCCTTGATAGGCTAATCTTGCTGTTTCAGCAGATATTTTTGGTTGTGCAGATTCAAAGATACCGACATCTTTAACTATTGGAATATGTTTAGCAACGCCACTGGCTATAATTTTTGTTCCCCCCTTTATTCCTTCTTCCCCCCTTAATACTTCTATTGTTTCAGCAGAGGGGGGAGCAACAGTTCTTTGTTGACCCAAAAGACTTCCTAAACCAATATCTAAGAAGGGTGATTGTGGTTTTTGTTCAAAGGTTTGCTCTTGTTCCTTAACAGTTTGAAGTTTCTTGATTTTTTCTTGAATTAAAATTTGTTTTGCATACTCTTCTGCTTTTTTTACATTTTGTTTAGCAGAACTAAATCTCCCTGTATCTCTATCATAAGAACCGCCACCAGTTCTTTTAACTTCTTCCGTCGTAATTATTTTTCCATTTGTGGTAATAACACCACCTCCAACCATCTGCTTATTAAATTGTTCAGAAGTTATTGCACCAGACTTTAATTGTCTTGTAAGATTTGTTGCTCTTACTAATGCTTCTGCTTGATTAACTTTGGATTGTGTATTTAATGTGCCGGTTGATGATTGACCACCAGATTCAAATTTACTTGATGAACTACCTCCACCCCCACCCCCATAAGAAACATTACCATATTTCCCCGCTTTTGCATCTGCAACTATTTTTGGAGAATATAAATTTGAATGACTAGTAATATAACTCCCCAATGTTCCACTGGGGGGGGATGTTGGTTTAGATGTTGATTCTGGTTTTGGTTTAGGTTTAGGTTTAAATGGATTTGGTTTTTGCCAAGGTGCTGTTGCCATGAGAATTATAATTAAGTAATGTATTTAAAGTTTATACTCTTAATTAACTTTAAATAGTTAGAATAAATTAGATTAATGCAAGACTATGACAACTTCTTTTAATAGGGTAGAAACTAAGTGGAATGCAGATGAAGAAAAGTTAAGGATTGTTATGGATATTGAAACATCTTTGGAATCTGCTTTTTTAAGTTATGACCTTGAAGCAATTTATAATCTTTTGAGGGCGTATAGAAGACATACAAGACCAAAATTTAATGCGGTGGAACAAAAAGAGATTGATAATGCGATGAATGATCTCACCACATCATTGCAAGAATACAACAGAAATAAAAATGAAGAATTAAAGATAAAGTTTTATTTGGGTGCAGAAGATTTATTCTTAAAGATAAGCCAAAATGTAAAAGAATCTGGAATTTATTATAGGGAAGGAAAAAATGCAGGTAATGCTATATTACAAAAATACTAATGGAAGACCCAAGAGAGAAATATTGTTATGAAGATAATGATGAAAGTGTAAATGTCTGGGTATGTGGAGATTGGTTTCCGGTTGGTTCATTCTCAAAAAAGATTGCTGGTTTTCCAATGAACAGACTTCTTAAAAAACAGATGGATTATCTTATACGAAATGTTATTGATGATTGGGATTTCACTTTATTAATATGTGGTGAGGGTGAGGTAAGAATTGGAAAATCTACACTAGCACAACAATTATCAACATACTGGACATGGAGTATGTTACATCTTCATAAAAAGAAACTTCCACATTCTGTAAAAGAGAATATGGTTTTTACGGGACAAGATTTAATAGCAAAAGGAAATAAACTTGGAAGAAATAGCCCATACTCCACATTAATATTTGATGAAGCGGGTGCAGACTTAGAAGGAACAAAAACAATGAAACAAACAACACAAGCAGTAAGAGATTATTTAAGAGAATGCGGACAATACAATATGCTTAATATTCTTGTTCTCCCAGAGTTCTTTGATTTGCCAAAGGGTGTCGCATTAAGTCGTTCAATAGCGATGATAAATGTTTATTGGTTACCAGATGAAAACGGAAAGTTTGAAAGGGGTTTCTTTAAGTTTTATAATAAACCAGATAAGAAAAAGCTATATCTCTTTGGTAAGAAAGACCTAGACTATAACGCCCACCAAGAAACATTCTATGGGCAATTCCCAAGATTCTATACTTACGACGAGAAAGAATATAAGACTACAAAAATAGAAGCATTAAAAAATAGGGAACAGATAGGGAAGAATCAAAGAAAGATGAATGAGATGATTTATGCTATGATTAAATTAACAAAGGATAAGTTTGGTTATAATCTTAATGAATTAAAAAAAGAAATAAATAAACTTACTATTGATTACAAACTTACCGACAATTATATCCCTCGGTTCATTGTTAAAATGGTTAGGGCGTTAAGAGATAATAAATATGACTGGGAAATGGAAGCTTTAGAAGATAATGGGGATGATGAAGAATAGGGGGTGAGAAATATGGTTAAAAAAGCGATTAAAACCTTTTACACTAACAATATTAAATTAACAAAGACTTAGATAGATTGGATATGGGCAGGTGCATCCTAAAGGCGATGCTTTTTTCAGTTAATTATAGGGGGATGTAGACACAAAATGGAACAACAAACACAAAATGTAGACCCCTATTATATAAATAGAACTATCTACACAAAGATTATTGGGATACTTATGTGGATTATACTTATGATAGGCGTTGTTTATCTATGTTATAATTTTGTGATAGCCAATTATGCAGTAAATGATTTAATACTTAATGGAAATGCAACAAGCTTATTAGATTTATACACAAAGACTACCGGTCACGAATGTATGATTATCCAATCTAATCATACTCTGCATTCATAACATTTTTAAGTATCTGTTTCTGTGATAGATTCTTCTTGCCACCCAGATTCATTTCTCGAGATGCTTTATTTACTAAATGGATAAGCCACCGAAATACACCATACACAACAATACCTGCACCTAATGCAATTAACAATTTTATTCCCGGTGAAACATTCTCTAACATTTTTCTAATTCCATACGCATTTCTTTTACCCGTAATTTTGTGGCAATAATTTTTCTCAATCTCATTTTATCAATCCTCTCTTTACATATAGGGCAAGTTCTTGTTTGTGGGCGTTGTCCGTTATGACTATATGCTTTGAATATTTCTTCACAATATTTACATTGCCTTAAATAATATTTAAACTTCTGGTATTTTTTCTCCCCGAAATCCATCCTCTTTAATTTCCCCCTTTAATTTCTCCTCTGCATACTTCCAGCAATCCCATTCTTCAATAAGAATAGATATGCTTTTAGTTAAGAGCATGAGAATAATAAGATACTTGAATAGAGCATTGGGAAAGATAACTTGAATCGCTATTGTAAAGATAAGAAAATCCAGAGATATGTCTTGCCATGTTCTTACTATCCTTCCTCGTTTCTTCTCTGGATATTTGAGGTGAGCATACTCATGGTAATAAGTCTTTGTGCCGGGTTCTGCACCATATATTTTTCCACTTGATAAGTCTGCGAATGCCATTGTCAGTCCGCCATCCTCCCAAATTTTGAATTGGGATGTTTCTTCCTTATATACCGCCCAATCTTTTTCAAGATATAATTACATAAAAGATATGTTATGAACGCAACAATTAAAATAACCACAACCATTATCTTTTTCTTCTCCTAAATTTACTTGTAATCTTTTTTGATAACAAAGCTAACCAATCCCCAACTGGGATATAAACAAAATACATGACTATCATCACAAGAGTATAAACAAAGATCGTCTGTATTATTGCAAATGATATATTGAATATTGTTTGAAATGTCATTGATTAAAATGGGGGGTATAAAATCTCCTTATTAAATTGCCACCAATTAGGCATCTTAAAAGGGAACGGTTTTAGGCTTCTTCCAATACCTCCTTATTCTTTTGTTCTTATCTTGCATACCTTTCTTTCTTCCAGTTGGTTTATCATTCCTTACACTTCTTCTTATTCCTTCAGAATCAACATAGAAACCTGCCTTTGTTCTAAGACTTATCTTTTCCCTCTCAATCTTTGCTACTGTTGCAAGAAGGCTTATAATTACATCAGAAAACTGCCCTAGACTGCGAATATATGGTTCTTGATAAGAAACCCAATCTATTCCAGAGTTCTTTAATTCTTGCAGTTTCTGAAGTGTAAACAAAGTTCCACTTCTTGAGAATCTTGATAAATCCCAGAATAGAACAATATCAAACAACTTTTTATGAGCATCTATAAACAAACTATCAAAAGCAGGTCTACTTGTTTCTTTACCAGAGATTATATCTTGATATTCTTTGAATATTTGCCATTCATTCTTTTTGCAGAACTCTCTAAGTTGAATAAGTTGATTTTCTCCTTCTTGTTTATCTGTGCTTACTCTTATGTAAATGGCAGTTTTCATCTTATTAAATCTTCCTCCTGTAAAAGTTCCCTGTTAATGTCTTATAATTTTCTGCAAGTTGTTTTATTCTATCTTCATAAATCTTTTTATCCCTTGGTAAATGAATCACCTCATACATATTAATGTTATGCTCTAAAACTCTTTCAAGGTTGATTCTTGTTTCTTCTGGGTTCATTTTACAACCTCTAATTTCAATTCTATTTCTCCAACGGGAAAAATCCAGCATAAAAATCTTTCATAAAATTGCTTAGGCAATAAATTATAAAACCAACTAAACATCTTATTTGCAATAGGGTGATTTACTGCAAGAAAATTAAACTTCTGTTTTACTATTTTAAAATTAACTCTTACATTATAATATCCTTTTATCATCTGAATAAATGTAAACCATCCAAAAAACCTTTTATGAGTTAAATCATTATAGCCCATACCATTTGAAAAATGGGGGACTATAACCTGAATTACCCCTTTATCTTTAGTTATTCTTGTTAATTCATTGAGGGTATCAAATAGATCATTAACATGTTCCAAAATATGAGAACAATATACCTCTTCAAATTCATTATCCTTAAATGGTAAGGGTAAGTCTGCTAAATCCCAGATTATATCAGGTTTACAATCTGAATTATAATCAAGATTTACATATCCTTCTTTGTAATCATTTCCACAACCGATATTGAGTTTCATTGTGTTTTCTCCTTTGTTTTGGCTCTTTTTCCAACTTTATAAATTCCCCAATAAAGGAGTAAGGGTGTCATTAAATATACTAATCCATTTAAATCAAAAAAATAAAAGGTTGCATGAATTACAATCATAACAAAAAATATTATAATATTTTTCTCTTTCTTTCTCATTTCGTCTTCCCCCAGTCAATTAAAATCCAAATCATAAGGAAACTAAACAAGCCCAAAGCCAATGATATTGCTATTAATAAATTTTGTGTTTGTTCTATCATGTTAATTTATCTCCTGCGAGTTTGTTTATTTCTTTTATATGAACTGAATTTACTCCCCATTGTCTTCCATTTTCTTCTGCAAGTTTATTCAATAATCTTATGAACTCTTTGACATCTTTCATATATAGCCAATATATCTCATTTTGAGATAACTCAAACTCCTCCATAGTATCTTCATCATTCTCTTCTATTCTTTCGCTTAAATTAAAGTCTGTCATACCTTATCTCCCTTTCTGACTTCTGCTGTTTCCTGCATTTCGGTTTTGAATTCTTCTAATTCTAATTTTATATTTTGAAATACTGGAACTTTTTCAGATGCTTCTGCACATAACTTTATTCTTTCATCAATCTCTTTTAACCATTTTGCATTTGTCTCGGTGATGCCTTTGAGTTCTGCTTCTTTTATATCTAATAATATCCATTTTTCTTCTATAGTTAATCTTTCCCTACGTTTTAGCTCTTTTTCAAGTTCTGTTTGTCTTGTCATACCTCATCCCCCTTTCTGACTTTTGCTTTTATGTTG
>Ga0075122_10002182_pt1 | contig 13121 bp, 13 predicted proteins | sample AntAceMetag02UKB_FD_69790 | JGI IMG/M metagenome (GOLD analysis project Ga0075122, IMG submission 69790) | Saline lake microbial communities from Ace Lake, Antarctica - Antarctic Ace Lake Metagenome 02UKB | ecosystem: Environmental > Aquatic > Non-marine Saline and Alkaline > Saline | place... | reverse complement strand
ATGGCTGCACTTGCTCTTTATTATGCAATAACAAAGAAGAAATCCATTCAATTCATCATTTCTCCTTCTCAAGATCAGTCTAAAATTATATTCAATGAACTCAAAGAAATGGCTATGAATTCTCCTTTAGTCTCTCCACTTGTTGAGAAAACAAAAGACTTTCCATTCCCTGAAATTAGATTTAAATCAGGTGCATTGATCTATGCTCGTTCCACAGGAAACAATGAAGGTAAATATCTTCGTGGTCACAAGGCCCATAGGATAATTCTTGATGAGGCAGCATATATAAAAGAATCAATTATCACTAATGTTATTTCTCCAATGCTTGCAGATTATGATGGAGAAATGATTCAAATTTCAACTCCTTTAGGTCAGAATCATTTTTATGATTCTCATCAACGTGGTTTAATAAAAGAGCCTGGATATGCATCTTTCCAATTTTCATCATTTGAGAACCCACACATCTCACATTCCTACATACGTCGTAAACAGAAAGAAATAACTGACATTGAATTCAGAACAGAATGGCTTGCAGAGTTCGTAGATGATCAAGTTTGTGTATTCAAATGGGCTACTATCAATGATGCACTTGTAGATTATGAAGAAACTTACGAACCAGAACCATCTCATAATTATTTCATTGGAGTGGATATTGCAAAGATGTATGATTACACTGCAATCGTAGTTATCGACGGAACTGACCAAAAGAACTGCAAAGTAGTCTATACAGAGAGATATACTGGAAAACCTTATTCATTTGTAATAGAGAGAATAATGGGACTATCATTTAGATTCCACCCACTTTCAATTCTTCTTGATGAAACTGGCGTTGGTGCAGGTATAACTGAACAAGTTGCTGCAGAACTTCCATGCGCGGAAGGATTCACATTTTCAATGCAATCTAAAGTAGCGTTAATTAATACATTAAAAACTGGATTAGAGCAAAGAAGATTGAAAATCCCAAGATCTCAAAATGTAATGGCTGATGAGTTGAGATTTTATCAATATGAGTTATCAGACTCAGGCGTTGTAAAGATGAGTGCACCTTCTAAAAAACATGATGATTATGTAATTGCACTAGCTCTTGCTTATCAGAAATGTGCGGTAATGTATGCAGATGCATCAGTTGACTTAATCGAGAGAAATGATGACTCCGAGCATAAAGATTTAAATACTTCAGATTTCTCCGTATCTAATATCAGTTCACATAGCAGTGATTTTAATGATGATCAAGTTTCAGGTGTTAAGTGGTGGATTTAGGTATTGAACCAATTTCCTTTATAAAAAGTAGCTCTATGGCAAAGTACAGGGGAGCTTCAATTCCCAATTCAGCCAAAGGCTCGCATGCTATCACACCTGATTACCTTAGTTTCAGGAATACATGGTGGGGGCAACCCCAACCTGTTTCCTATGATTTTATATGGAAAGCTTATTTGAATGAACCAATTGTGCGTGCATGTGTTGATATTACAGTCGATGCAATTATTGGAGATGGTTATACTATTGAAGGTAAGAATGAACGACATGTGAAAAAAGTATGGAAAGCATTTAAGAATTCTAATTTTCAAAAATATCTGCAAGATATGGTATCTTCTCTCGTTATCTTTGGGGATGCATATGCAGAATTAATTAGAGATGATCGTGGATTTTTAGAATATATGAGACCTGTAGATTCTGCAACTATCCGTTTAGACTATGATAGAAATGGTAGAACCGTAAGATATATCCAACGTGTGTTACATTATCGTGTTAACTTCTATCCTTGGGAAATGGCCCACTTTAACGTTAATACAATAGGTGGCAGAGTATATGGAATATCGTCACTTCAATCAGTAATATTTACGATTCGTGCAAAAATGTCTGCACAAGATTATAACACAGAATATTTCAAGAGACCTGGACTTCCAAGATCTATCTGGATTTCCAAGAATTTATCAGATGCTCAGAATGAGAGAATCAAAAACACATTGAAGAAATGTACTCCTCAAACAGATGTTTATCTAAATACTTCATCAGGAGAGATGGAGCATAAACTTATTGAACTCAAAAATAGAGACATGCAGTTTGTTGAATTAATGAACTATCTACGTCAAGAAATAATTGCAGCAATGGGAGTTCCACCTGTATTCCTTGGACTCACATCCGGATCCGAATCAAAGAATTCACAGATTCAATTAGAATCATGGGATAGACGTAAGAAGAAAATGAGATTAATGATTCAAGATATTATAAATAAAGAAATTCTCAATACTGAAAACTTTGGTTTTGATGATGTCTTTTTTAAGTTTAACGACGAGAACTCAAGAGAAAATCTTAAATATGCACAAATGGCCCAACTACTCTCAACGATTCCATACACTACTCCAAATCAACTTCTTGACATAGTTGGTCTTCCAGACATGGGAGATAAGAAAGTAAGATACGATTCCACAGATACAGAGATAGACAAACCAACAAAAGATGTTGGTGATACTCCTCTTTATCTTCTTCAAGCAGAGCAAGAAAAAAAGGTTACAAATGCAGCAATGAATAATCCAAATGCTGCAAATCCAAAACGTAATCAAAAGAAACAAGAGAACTCAGAAAATCTAAATTCCCAACAAGCTAATCAAACTCGTTCAAAATCAATGAATCTTTTCAAAGCAGATCCAAATCAAGATTATCCATATGGTGCTATAGAAGTTGAACCAGAAGTTATGGATCCTGCAAATAGAGAGACTCTCCGAATAAGAATGGAAGAGAATATGGATGCGTTAGCTCGTGTTCAATTTGGTATTAATCGTGATTTTGTATTTATGGATGATTTATTTGGTCCAAAAAAAGGACAGAAATCAAAACCAGTTGATAATACAAAAGCTATTTTTTATAATGGATCTACCCAGCTAGATGAACAATAGATTTAAATACTTGTATATAATCCTCAAACTATGCAAAAATTTGAAATATTAATGCCGTTTGAAAAAACAGTTTCAGATGATGGTAAAGATTTACAATTATTTGGGGGAATTGCTACCTCTACAGACTTAGATAGAGATAATGAGAGAATGGGTAAATCTATAATCCCAAAAATAGCAAAAAGTTTAGATGGTGCTACTGTTTTTTTCAATCATGATACTAAAGGGTTAGGTGTTGGAAAAGTATTAAAATCAGAAGTTAGTGGATCTGGAGATAGGGTTATGATAAATGTTATCCCTACGAAGGCTGCAAAAATGGCTGATGTAGTTACCCAGATAAATGAAGGTATTCTAAAATCATTTTCAATCGGTGGAAGAATTTTGAAATTTGAAGATTCTTATGACAAAGTATTGAAGAAAGATGTTAAGGTAATAACAGATGTAGAAATTTATGAAGTTTCAGTAGTTGGCATTCCTGCTAATAAGAATGCTTCAATAACGAACTGCATCGCAAAATCGTTTAAAATAGATGGTGATAAAATGGGAGATGAAGAAAAAGTAACTCCTCCAGCAGATGATAAAAAGCCTGCAGAAGAGGAAAAGAAAGAGGCAAGCTTAAACAAATCTGTTATGGATGATCCTCATATTCAGAAAGCACTTTCAGATCTTAAAGTTGAATATTCCAAGAATTTTACTGTATTAACAGAGAAAATTGAAAAGGAATATACTGCAAAAGTTGCTGAGATGAAGAAAGAATTTGATGAAGCAAAAGTTGCATCAGATGCCAGATTGGATGCGATGAAAGTAACTCTAGATGGCAGAGTAAAATCAATTCAAACTGACAAACAGGCTCTTGAGAAACAAGAGGGAAAGAAGGATGAGACAGTAGAGAAAAATGCTGAACCTCACAGATATTTACAGTAGGTGATATTAATGGAAGAGAATGAAGCAGAAATGCGAAAAGGGTTTAAGGCCTTAAATAAAGCTTCTGGAAGTTTTGAATCCAGTGAGCTTATGCCAAATAATGCAATGTATATTGACAGTATGAGAAAGTTAGATGCTCGTGCTGCAGCAGGAAAAGCAATTACGGATATGACTGAAAAAGCAGTTGGAGCAGACTTTATGAAATCTGCAAGTATTGCAGGTGCTGCAACAGGTTCAACTGACAAAGCATTAATCCCTCTATGGGTTGATCCTTCAATTATTGATATGACACGACGTTTAACTCCTATGGTTGAGTTAATGCCACGTGTTACTCAGTATGGTCGAACTGCAGAGTTTAATAGACTCACTGCAAGAGGAGTAAGACTTTTCGGAACAGAAGATGAGTCACTTGCAGAGACAGATGATACTTATGCAAGAACATCAAAAGCGGTTAAATTTGTAAGACAAGTGGGAAGAATCACTGGTCCTTATCAGGCAGCATCAAAGTTCTATTTACAAAATGGATATATCGATGCATTTAACTTAGAGGTTATGAACAAATCAAAAACAATGAGATTTGTTGAGGAAGATACACTCATTAACGGTAACGTTGACACTGCAAGAACTGCATACGGTGGAGGAACCTCAACAGTCGGAGCAGAATATGATGGTATTCTAAACACAGACAGTTTACAAACTGTAGCTGGTGGATCTGCAACAGTAACCATTGATGGTTTGAGACAAGCTATTCGTGAAGCACGAACTGCAGATGAGTCAACAACTCTTGGTCAAAGTAACCCAGATTCTATGTTAACTGATTTCAAAACTCTTGATGATATTAAAGCATTATTGCAGGATTATCAGAGAATTGTTCCAGCAGATAAAATTGCATGGGGTTTCCAAGCAGTGTTATTTGATGGATTACCAATCATTCCTTCAAAGTTTATGCCTGTAACTACAAACTCAAGAGCATTAGTTGTTATGGATTCAACTACCTGGCAAATGAGAGTTCTACAGGATATGACATATGAGGAACTAGCAAAAACCAACGACTCATATAAGTTTATGGTGAAGATGTACGAGACTTTAATCTGTACAGCTCCAGAGTATAATTGTAAAATTACATCATTGAAGTAGAACCTTCATTGATATTTTTATTGAGGTGAAAATTATGGTAGATATAACATCAGAATGTACATTTGAACAAACTGTCCCTAATCTTGCAAGTAAAGTCATAACTATTAAGACTCTTGCAACTGCAGATAATGGAGATACTATCGCTGTCGACTTAGACAAATATGGTATTAAAAATGTTTTAGGAGTTTTAACTTTTATCCACGCAACGGATCTAAGTGTTATGACTCTTGAGACTACAGATGCGAGTACAACTGCAGTTTCTAGTAGAACGCTTACATTAACAATAGCTGGATCTACTAGTAATAAGAGACGTGTACACGTTATATTTGGAGAATAGGTGATCTAAATGGTAGACATAACAGCAGGTTGTACAATCACTGATACTGGATTTGCGTTAGGTCAGTCCAGACATAAAAAATTGCTTATTGTAACAGCAGCAACAGCGGATTCTGATGACATAATTACTCTTACTCCAACAAAATATGGGGTTATTGAGAGTGTTTTTGGAACCGAACAAGGTACTCCAGGTCAAGAACAACCAACATGGGTTGTTTCTACCGGAGTAATTACTTTGGGTGGTTCTTCAAACGATAATATCGTTAGAGTTTTTGAAGTTACACTAGCGAAGTGATAAACATGAAAAAACTCTTTTCATTGTTTATTCTTTTTTCTTTATTTTCCTTAGCTTTTGCGCTAGAACAAGATTATTATGAAGTTATTACTGTTAATGAAGCAGGTGTAACTGATTCAATTGCGTTAAGAAATTTCTTCACTGAACATATTTGTACGCCTTATTTCATTGGATCTGGTATCTCAACTACAGAGACAACAATAACATCTACAAAGACTTGTGATAGTTCTTCAGGATTATTAGGAACATGTAATAATACTGATGATACTACAACTTATTCCTTTGCAGATATGATTGCTACAAAAACATGTAATTCAACAATAAATGTTTCTGGAACATGTGCAGGAACAAATGCAAAAGGTGGAGCAAATTATAGTACAAATGAGACTAATTCATCTCTAAATGTATCTATGAATTTAACAATAAATATTTCAAATTCAACTTTAGCCTTATATAATGGTACGTTCTCTTTGAAATATCGTGCAGGTTACTTTGGTGATAATGTAACTGGTATTACATCCATTTATATCTGGGATGGAAGTGAATGGTCCTTAAAAGGAACTCTTTCAACTAATGGATTTACTGATACATTTGTTTCCGGTTTGAATCCTCAAGATTATGCACAAGGAGGTATTGTTCAAGTTTCATTTGCACATTCAACAAATACGACTACAAATAATTCTGGAATGACTGTTGATTACTTAGCATTGGATTTCACACAAACTCCAATTATTACATTGAATGAAACTGCATTGATAGGATCTGAGATGAATATAACTATCAATATTACGAGTGATACTCTTGGAGATAATACAAGTGTATTTGATCTTAATATTGTTGGTGGATATTTTGGAGATAATGCGACTGGAAATACAACTATTTGGCTATGGAAAGATGATACTTCCTGGTCACAACAGACTGTAAATCTTTCGTTGAATTCAATGGATAGTATTACTATCAGTGACCTTCCAGTTGCAAACTATGTAATTGGAGTTATTAACCGAACAAGAATTAGGTTTAATCACTCTATAAATGCAACTTCTGGAAATACTGGAATAGTGTTGGATAAGGTAAGTCTTGTCTCAACTACAAACACAACTGTAACTTCAAATGCAAATATTACTATGCAAGCAAGTATAGATAATGTAAATTGGTTTGACTATATTGCAAAGACAGAAGTTACTAGTCCAGTGATGCTTGGAGTAAACCGTACAGCAAGATATGCTAGATTCAACGTATCTACAATGCTTATAGGAAATCAATCTGGAAACAGTTTGTTAATCCCATATGCAGCAATTGATAGGGGTTAAAACCCTTTCTTTTATTTTTAAGGTGTTAATATGTCAGTTTCGCAATATCCGTCGTTGATAGTAAATGGAGGAGAACTTAATTGGGCCGCACCAGACAAAGACTCCACTTTTGATCAGACAAAGATATACAAGTCTGATGCGAAATATGGTACTTATAGTCTTCTTGCAACAATAACTACAATACGTACTCTTTATTATATTGATTCTGCAGTTACTTCAGCAGCATGGTATAAAGTACAATTCGTAGATTCAGATAATACATTAACTTCTCAATTCTCACTTCCTAAATCAGCAACTGGAAGAATCAGTGATACTAATTATACTACTCCTCGTAAAGTTGTAGAATTCATTGGAGCGTTTAGAAGAAAAGTAGATGAGAGTATTGGTACTGCAGATGGTACAGAAACAGAATTCTCATTCACATCCGGAGATAATCAAGTAGTTCAAGAGACAGAATATATTTATGATGATGGAACTTTGGCTGATAGAAATTTAGATTACACAATTAATTTTGATTTAGGAAAAGTTGTATTTGCTACTGCTCCTACAGATACACATGCAATGACTGCTAGTTGGTGGTCCTTATCATTTGGATCAAATGAATTAATAATTGATTCAATTAAAAGAGCAGAAGATGAAATATATCGTCGTTTAGGTAGAACATTTTATGAACCAGAAGCAATTACAGTTTATATTGATTCTTATGATCCTGTTGACTCAACCCCATTTGCATATGAACAATCAAATTATGTTACTGAAGCAGCTACATTTGAACCTAACTTTACTGATACTTTAAAACGAAGAACTATAAGATTAAAGAAATATCCAATAGTTAGTATTAATCAAATTATTCTTAATTCCCAACCAACAGAAATTACTTCAGAAGCAATAGGGACTGCAATTGCAGCACAAACTGATTTTTCATTAGATAATGCAATAATAGTTTATGGAACAGATACTATCTATCTTGATGGTGTTGAAACAACTGCATACACAATTAGCTTATCTGCAGGTACAATTGTATTTGATTCTGCTCCTGGAGCTGGAGTTGTTGTTACTGGAGATTATACTCATTGTAAAGATGGAACAATTATATCTAGTGATGATTATCTTGTAAGAGAAGAAGCAGGATTAATATTTTTGAAATCTTCTGCAACTACCATAAATCAGAATCCTTTTGTTATGGCTGTTTCTTATGTAACTGGATTTTATGATATTCCTCCTCAAATTAAGAAGCTCGCTACACGTATTGCAGCAGTAGATCTTATACAGACTACCCAGATGTCACCAGATACTTCTTTATCTCTCACAAACGCTAATATTGGCGCTATGCTTGGGGAAATAAGATCTATTTATAAAACAATGGGCGAGAAATTCACAATGGATAGGATTTGATCATGGCCGAAGATTTTGAAACCCTGGATAAAGAATATTCAGGAAAGAATGTTTCAATAAAAATAAATGCTCAGATCTTATCAAATAAAGAATTTCTTGAAAATGCAGCCAAAGGCGCATTAGAAAGAATGGCAGAGGCAATTAAGTTTGATGTTGTTTCTGCGAAGCGTGATGCGTTTGCAGATAAACCTGGTGTTTGGGGGTACCCTAATCAAGGATATTCTAATTCTGATGAATACTATTCAAGTGGGAATGTTCCTTACTGGAGAGGTGGCCTCATAGGTAGTTTTGAATTAATTGGTTCTGGAACTGATATTTCATATCTTCTTGCATTCACTGCACCGTATGCTTTGTTGATTGAAAAAGGTGGAAATACTCAAACTCAACCTCCTGAAAATTGGTTTTCAGATAAAGGAGTAATAAGTTATCCTGTAAAAGAAGTTCAGCCACATCCATATATGGATTCAGTAGTTTTTAAGATTCAATCAAATCTTGAAGAATTCGGTTATCTAGATGTATTTATACTCTCATTCTCTAATTTTTTCAGATAGATTTAAATAGTTGTATAAAATCCTATCTTTGAGCAAGTAGCTCCAAGGTGCTGGTATTGGCAGTAACAAGTAACGTACTAACTACATCGGCGTATGCTCTTAATGAGATGTTACGCGCAAATGTTCCCTATGTTCAAAATAAAGTGTTCCCTCCTGGAATGAAGCAAGATGCTAGAACTCCAAGAATAACAATAAAACCTTTGACACCAACTGAGAAAAGAGTTGGAATCGGAGAGAAATATGGTTCATATATGGGTTTGTGGTATTTGTTTATTTACAGAGTCGATATCTGGGACAAGGATCCAACTGTTGTTGAAAAAGTAGCAGACGAAGTATTGTATGCAATTTGGAAAAATAGAGGATATCAACCTAATTCTCCAAAAGATTTAGATGGTCAATTTCTTCTTTTACAAGTAGCAGGTGGATCAGCTACAGATCTTAATCAAGGTTTACAATTATATCAGAGAACAATTAATGTTTCTGGAAGATGGCTTTCGAAGTCACAAGAGGTGTTTTAGTATGGTAGATGTAACTTATGTTGGTGGAAAAACTTATATTGTAACTAGAGCAGAGGGTTCAAAAGCAACTCCTGCAGATTATGGAAAGTATGATAGTGCTGGAACAGATGACAAACTTTTGTTAACTACAAATTATACCCCATCATTGAGAAATAATTTCATTAAAATCTATACTCTCGGTGGAGGTCGAAGTTATAAAAAAGCAGTTCCTGGAAAATTAGAATGTTCTGGATCATTTGAATATGATGTACAGAATGGAGATTTCTTAAAATATGCATTTGGTACTCTTTCTTCAGCAACTACAGCAACTGTAGATTTTGATGGAGTAACTATAACTGGTACTCCAACTTCAGATTTGAAGTCATATACTATTATAGAATCAGATGTTGTGGATTCATTTACAAAAGATGTTTATACTATCAGTGAGCTTGGTGGGGATTTCAAACATAGATATGTTGGATGTAAGGTAAATCAAGTTTCTATGAAAGCAGATACTGAGAATCCATTAAAAGCTACTATTGATTGGGTTGCACAAACTGTGACAACTACAACTGGTGCAGTTGCTGCTCCAACAAATACTTGTTTTGATGATGTTCCAAAAATGTTTTATCAAGGTCAATTGTTAATTGATGCTGGAGATATGGGAACTGGAACTGGTACATTAAATACACTGACTGATTCAACAAAATCATGGACTGTTAATGCATTTCAAACAAATTATGTTGTTATTGATGATCTTGGAATTGCATTCCCAATTGCATCAAATACTGCAACAGCATTGACTGTAGTCGGAACTCCTTCAACTGGAACCTATGCTATTACTCCTAAATCTACATACACTGCAGGACAAGTTGTACAATGTAATTCAATTGATTCTACATTAACAAATACTCTAGAATCGTATTGGTCAATTTCAAATGACACTGGTCGTGGAGTTAAATTCCTAATTGAAAAGATTAGAGAATATACTTTGAATCTAGATCTCAATTTCACAAATTCTGAACAACTTGGTAGATTTTATACAGGTGCAGAAGCTGGTGTTGCTCCAACAACAACTGCAGAATACACACCATTCATGGTTGTATTGAATTATAAAACTGCAACTTCAGATGGAGACAATTTCAAAGAAATGAGAATTGTTTATGATGATGTTGTATTTGACGAAACTTCATTACCTGTTAATCCACAAGATATTCTTAAACAAACTGTAACTGCATTCGCAAAAAGTAGTGCTGTTTATTATATCACAGATGATGCTCAAACTTAGAGACAAGTAGTCTCTTTGAGAAAACCAAGTAGGTGATTAGTAATGTATGAAGAGAAAGTGGTCCTAACGGATCGAGAAGGAACTAAGCATGAGTTCGTGCTATCTCCAGTGAAGAGAAAAGAGAATAGACGATTAACTGCGATAATTACTCCTGATTCATTTAAGGCATCAGAAGCAAATAATCTCCCAATTAAAACAAATAGTTGGGAAGATTACAAAGAACATATTGTTATGGCTACAGTTGTAACTCCAAAAATAACTAAAATACAAATTGATGAAATGGATCCAACAACTGTATTTGAACCATTGTTTTTGAAATGTCAAGAGGTAAACGGAACCTCTCAAAAAGTAATTGAAGGTGATACAAAAAAATTAAAATCTCCATCCAAAGAAGAGTAATGTCTAAAGATCATTTAGAATTATTTACTCTTCATCGTTTTGGAAAAGCGTATGGGTGGAGTGAAGAGGTAGTAGAAAATACCTCTGACAGAACGATTCGTAATCTACATTTGCTTTTAGATTCTGAAGCAGAAATGGAGCAAAAAGTAATAGAAGATGCAAAAAAGAAATCCAAAGTGAGATAATCATGGTTGAACAAGAAGTCACTATCGCGTTGAAGCTGGATACAGCACAATTTAATAGAGGACTTGCTGGAGTACAGAAACAGCTACAACAAATGTCTTCTTTAAATATGTCTCCTGGAATAAAAGCATCTGGATTATCTGGAGGTTCATCAGGGCATAGATCTGTTGCATCTTCAGTTATTACCCTTACTAAAAGTACTGATAAATTATCTAAGTCCTCCAATAATATAGAGAGATCTGTAGCATTTATGACTTCTATGTTTAGAGGGAATATGTCTTCTTTTAATATTCTTGGACTTGGAAAAGCACTTGGAGGATTAGGAAGTAGAGGTGGATCTAGTAGTAAACAATCTTTAGATCCATTATCAGGATTATCAAACGTTAGTTTTGCAAAACCAGAAGTGGATCCTCTTTCTGGAATTGAATCAATAGGTGGAGGAGAATCTGCTGCAGCAGCAGGTTCTGCATCTGCAGATGCTATGGGTGTATTTCTTGAAATACTTGGAGGTATAATAACAATTGTTCTTGTTGTTTCTGGTCTTGTTGTTGTGATGGAAACTATTATGGTTACGATAAAACCAGTATTGACTGTTTTAAAAGCTATTGGTAAAATATTAGCTGTAGCATTAATGCCAATATCCTTATTCATTGTTGAAATGTTAAAACCAGTAATGATAATGCTTATTCCTATTGTAAAAGCATTTTCAGCATTATTAATGCCTTTAAGACGTTCATTAGCAGAAAAAACAAAAGAAGATATTGGGAGAATAAAAGAGTTATCCAAAAAGGTTGCGAGTGGAGATACTCATGCTAGTTTTGAACTAATTGCACTACAAGCAGAAAATGTGTTAGGAGTTTTATTTGATTATTTCATTAAAGGATTTGCAAGTGTGGCTATAGATTTATCATTTGTAATGAATGCAGTTATTCTCAATGCGTTAAGAATAACTACTATTAATCTTGGGGATATATTAATAGATTTATTGGGAGCTGCATTAGGCTTACCTCCAGAATTTACTCAAGGACTTAAAGATGGATTAAGAGATGCAGTTAATCCTGCATTTGATGGTATTATAAATGATTTAGAACCTGCAGCAGATAAATTAAAAGTAATGTTTGGATTGGTTGGAGATACTATTTCAACTACTACAGACGGAATACTTACAGATATTGAAAAATTAAAAAGATCACAAACAGATAGATGGACTAGTCAAGTTGAAAAAGGTTTTCCTGTTGCCACAACTAAAATTGGTAATCAATTACCAACTAGGGTTGATCAAGAAGGTTTAGATATAATAACCGGGCGTAATAATAAAGACATTGTAATGAACGGTATGGACACAAGTCCAATCAGTGTTTCACAAGAAGAATCTGGAACCCCAGGAGTTGTAAATTTATATATGACTATTGAAGGAAATGTAGATTCAGATAATATAGATAAGATTACTTATGCAGTAGAACAAAGAGTAATAGGTAAAGCATTAACTTTAGCTAAATTGGGATGATAATATGTCGTTTGCATTACAATTATATAAATCAACGGAAACTTCTTTCGTTCCTGCTAATTTAAAATTTGGATTGGATCCAAGTGATTTTAATATAGATGATGCAAAATCAATAGAATCATTTGATATTCCATCTATGATTTGGAATATTCATTTTGATTCTTCAATAGTAATTTCACGTTGGAATTTTAGAGGTAAATTTACTGTAGCTGATAGTGATTGGGCTGGCGCACCAAACTTTACTGGAAGAGCATTTGATTTTATTCATGAATTAAGATCTCTTGTTAAAGGAGTAAATCCAACAACAGGTGATTATCCTTATTCTGGTATTTCTGATGATACATCTACAGATATGTTGATAATGCAATTAAGTGAAACATATGCCTCTGGGGAAGAAACTTATAA
>Ga0075122_10002180_pt1 | contig 13132 bp, 14 predicted proteins | sample AntAceMetag02UKB_FD_69790 | JGI IMG/M metagenome (GOLD analysis project Ga0075122, IMG submission 69790) | Saline lake microbial communities from Ace Lake, Antarctica - Antarctic Ace Lake Metagenome 02UKB | ecosystem: Environmental > Aquatic > Non-marine Saline and Alkaline > Saline | place... | reverse complement strand
TGTTAAAATTCACAAACTTATGTATTCTGACAACCCGCTGATTTGGGTCGAAATCTCGAGGTCTGCTTTACAAAAAAATTTCCAAATTTTGCGGGAGATTGTTGGTCAAAAAATTCAGCTCGCGCCGATGGTGAAGGCCAACGCTTATGGTCACGGACTTGAAATTTGTTCCAAAATTTTTCGTGAGGTGGGGGCGGATTATCTCGCCGTCAATTCGATTTTTGAGGCGGAAAAAATTCGCGTGATGGGGGATTTTGGCAAAATTTACATCGCTGGCTACACTCCGATTTCTGAACTGAAAAATGCTGTTGAATTAGATACCGAGTTTGTCGTTTTTAATTTCGAGACCTTGGAAGTGATTGAAAAACTAAATTTACCAGCCAAAATTCATCTCAAAGTCGAGACTGGCACGAATCGGCAGGGGATTCCAAAAATTGAAATTCCACGATTTCTCGCCAAAATTTCGGTACTCGAAAAAGTTGAATTAATCGGAGTGGCGATGCATTTCGCTGATATCGAGGACACGACGAATCATGATTTCGCGAAAAAACAACTCGCCGAATTCCAAAAAATTCGAACTGAAATCGAGACGGCGGGATTCCAAAACCTGAAATTTCACGCTGCGAATTCCGCGGCGACGCTTTTATGGGATTCGACGCATTTCGAGATTTGTCGGACGGGGATTGCGAATTACGGCATGTGGCCAAGCGAGGAAGCTTTCCTTTCGTTCGCTGAGGACAGGAAAGAAAAAATTGTCCTTACGCCGGCTCTAACATGGAAAACGAAAATTGCCCAAATCAAAAAAATTGTGGCAGGGGATTCAGTTGGTTATGGTCGTTCCTTTCTCGCCGAAAAAGACTCGACAATCGCGATTTTACCGGTTGGTTATTTCGACGGTTTTGCACGAAATTACTCTGAAAAAGGAGAGGTTTTGATTTCTGGAAAACGGGCGAAAATTGTGGGGAGAATTTGCATGAATATTTTAATGGTCGATGTTTCTGAGATTCCAGAAGTAAAACTGGAGGATGAAGTCATTCTGCTCGGCGAATCAGGTGATGATGAAATTACCGCTGAGGAAATGGGCGCGTGGGGCGGGACGATTAATTATGAAGTGACGACAAGGATTCGAGAAAATATTTTGCGGAAAGTGGTGGAGTGAAATAGAATTCCACGCACTGCAAAATCTGGGGCTGTAGCCCCGCTTAGCGGGACGCACGCTTCATAAAAAATTCGGGGCTGTAGCTCAGTTGGTAGAGCGCACGGTTCGCAATCGTGAGGTCAGGGGTTCGATCCCCCTCAGCTCCACCAAAATGATAAAATTAATCCACCACGCGGAGAGGTACTCAAGTGGTTGAAGAGGCGGCTTTGCTAAAGCTGTAGGGGGGTGAATGCTCCCGCGAGGGTTCGAATCCCTCCCTCTCCGCCAACCAACTAAACAATTTTAAAAACTAGAAGACGGTTCATCGCATCGCATCGAATCCTTTTTTTATCAGTTTTCTTCCTGTGCAGTTTCAAAAATTTGTCGACACATATTTTCTTCGACTCGATCGGGGTGAAGAGGTGGTTGCTTCATTGCAAAAATTTTGTGAGGCTGAAAAAATTTTACTCGCGGAAATTTCCGGAATAGGTGCAGTTGGGGAGCTCGAAGTGGGGTTATTTGATGTTGCGACTAAAAAATACTTATCGCAAAAATTTACGGGAGATTTCGAGGTCGCACCGCTTTTCGGTAGTGCCACGACGAAAGACGGTGCGGTCTACCTTCATCTTCACATCAATTTCGCTGATCGTGAGCAAAACTCTCGCGGTGGGCATCTCAATTCGGCTGTCGTGAGTGCGACCTTTGAGGTGACACTGCGGGTGTTGCCAGGGAAATTAAATCGCAAATTTGACGAGGCGATTGGTTTAAACTTACTAGAATTTTCTGCATTGGATTTACAAAACGAGGGAAAACAGTAGAATTCTTCCCGAAACTTCACGATGAGTAATCATCCGCTTTACCACCTCCACCGCCAAAATCGTTTGCTCAAACTACGCAAACCGTTTTTTCCTTCGAAATGGGTGAAGCTTCTCAATAAAGTTGCGATGACAGTCGCCATTCTTGGACCGATTGTTACTCTTCCTCAAGTTTACAAAATTTGGTCTTTACAAAATGCCACTGGTTTGTCGTTGATTTCGTGGGGCAGTTGTCTCGCCTTCAATTTCCCGATGCTGCTTTATGGGATTGTGCATCGTGAAAAAATCATGGTTCGAATGTATATTTTGTGGATTTTAGTGAACGCGTCGGTAGTTTTGGGGATTGTTCTTTTTGGCTAAAAGTTACCTTTTTTGATTTTTAGCGTAATATTTTTTAGCAAAACTTTTCGAATGGACTTCTCAGAGAATGAAATTATTTCCCGAGTTCAAGATGGTGAAACCCATTTTTTTGGGGAGCTTTATGAGATTTACATAAAAAAGATTTTTGCCTTTATTTATTACAAAACCCACCATCGGGAAACCGCGCAGAATCTAACTTCTCAAACCTTCATGAAGGCTTTGGAAAAAATTTCCACTTTCGATTCTAACAAAGGAAGTTTTAATTCCTGGATTTATCAAATCGCGCGGAATTCAGTTTGTGATCATTTTCGGAGTTTCCAATTCGATAAGAATATCGATGATATTTGGGATTTAACTTCGAGCGACGATGTGTCGCGAGATGTTGCTAACAAAATTCAACTTGAAGAGGTTCGCGAAGGTTTGCAGAAGCTCTCTCCGCAACAACGCGAAATCATTATTCTGCGTGTTTGGGAGGGTCTTAAGTTTTCCGAAATCTCCGAAATTCTCAGTAAGTCTGAAGCGGCGGTTAAAATGGATTTTTCGCGCGGAATCAAAAACTTAAAAAGGGAGGTAATTTTGGTGTTTTTGTTTGCATCTTTAACCTTTTGAAATGCAAAATTTAATTAACAAAATCGTGACAGATTTGATCGCCCTTGATCCGGAATTTGCTTCGCCCGAAGAAGATTTGCGTAAACTGGTTCAGAAACTTTTGGCAGCGAAGCCGGATGCAGAGATTGATGAGGTTTTCAAAAAGCGCTTGCAAAACGAGATTTACGCCAAAGCTTTAGAATTACGAAAAGATCAAAAAGATTCACCAAAATTTAAATTTTCTAACCCCTTTAAAATGCAAAAACTTTTTTACGCTTTTGGCGGTGCACTGTTCGCAACGTTCGTTTTCTTTACCTATCAAAATTTGGACAAGATTAATTTCTATGATCAGTCTTCTCAAAAAGAAATTGAGACAGTTGCTCCGCGCGCGTTTGGTAGTTTGGCGCGTGAGACGAGCAACGAAGGTGATATGCAGGCTTTGGGTAAGGGAGGAGGTGGTTCTCCTGATACGATGAGTGACTCTATGGTGGCTCCCGAATATACCGTAAACAAGTTTGTTTACAGCGGAAGCTTGGATTTGCCACTGGGGACGGTGGAAGTGCTTAAGCGCGTGAAGGGAGATGCTTCTACAGGCAGCTTGATAAATTCACTAGCGCGTTTTGATTTAGATTTAGTTAATTTAGCTGCGCTGCGGGGCGCGAAGATTCAAAACTTCAACTTGGTGGAAGATCGCGAATTCGGTTACATGGTGATGGTAGATCTCGCCGAAAGCAGTATTTCTATCAATCAGAACTGGGGAAAGTGGCCGGATCCTTATCGGGATTGCGATTATGAAGCTGAACAGAATTGTTATGAAGATTTGCATTTGGGCGAAAATGACATGCTTCTTGACAGTGAAGTTTTACGGATTGCGGCTGAGTTTGTACAGCAAATGGGAATTAATCTGGATAATTATGGAGAGCCAAAAATTATTCAAGACTGGCGAGAATATTTGGCTCGTGTCGTTGATGACAATTTTTATTATCCCGAATCCATCTCGGTCACTTATCCACTCAAGATTCAGGATCAGCTGGTTTACAGTCAAGGCGGCGACGAAGAGGGCATCAATGTGACTGTAGATCAACGCAGTAAAAAAGTTTCGGGAGTATGGGGAATGCAAACAAAGCACTACCAATCTTCAGAATACGCTGTGGTGGCTGAAGAGACGCTCTTTCGTAAATTTATCGAACGGGGCGGTTTGTGGGGCTGGTTGCCGGAAAACGCTACGAAGATTCGTGAGATTCCGCTTGGCGATCCGGAAGTAGTTCTCATGAAGCACTGGAAATATGCTGATGGCGAGAGTCAAGAGTTGATTGTTCCTGCGTTGCGTTTCCCGATTCTCGAGCCGCCAGAAGAAGGCTACTTTTACCAAAAAGCCGTGGTGGTCCCTTTGGTTGATGATATTTTGCGAGAGCAGGAGCGTAATAGGTCGATTCCAGAACCGATGATTTTAGAGAGTGATATGAGGATTCCAGAAGGAGAGGAGACAGTTGGTCTCGCCAATCCCGCCTCGGTGAAATGCGAGGCAGACGGTTATGCTCTCGAGATTATTAAAGATGCAGAAGGTAATGAATCTGGTTTCTGCAAAAACTTGGAAGACAAAGGTTGTGAGGAGTGGGAGTACTTCCGCGGGGAATGTGAAATTCCGGCGGTGGGCTAATTTTCAGCCGACGAGATTAAATCCGAATCCAATTAAAACAATTCCTGTTGCGACGATTCCAAAAAATAGGGCGAGGAGTTTCAGCGGAATGATTCGTTTCAGCATAATTGCTTCAGGAAGAGATAAGCCGGCTGCCGACATCATCAAGGCGAGGGCTGTGCCGAGCGGCAGACCTTTCACTGTGAGGGCGAAAATTACTGGCACAATTGAAGCGGAGCGCGCGTAGATTGGCACTCCCAAAATTACAGCGAGCGGCACACCCCAGATTTTCGAGCCTTCTCCCAAGATTTTGAGGAAAAATTTTGCTGGAACGAAGCCGTGGATTCCGGCACCAATTGCGACTCCGATTAACAAAATCCACCACATTTTCCTGAAAATCACGACAGCACGATTTGTCGAATATTTAATTTTCTCCAAGAAAATCGTCGGTAAATCGGATTGTGTGCCGAAAACATTTTCACCTTTTTTCGTCAGCTCGATTGGTCGTTTACCCCAAATTTTTTCAATTAAGATTCCAGCGATGACTCCCAAAATTATTCCACTTGCCGCGTAAATTCCAGCAATGCGCCAACCAAATTTTCCCACCATTACGGCGAAGACCACTTCATTTACCAGCGGAGAAGTAGCGAGGAAGGCAAAGGCGACACCGATGGGTGCGCGGGCTTCGAGGAAGCCGATAAAGAGGGGAATCGAGCTACAGCTGCAAAACGGCGTGACTGCGCCGAGGGTTGCGGCGAGGAAATAGGCGGCTCCAAATTTTGATTTCTGGAAAAGTTTTGCGAGTTTATCAGTCGGCAAAAAAGTTCGGACGAAGGAAATACTGAAAATGACAGCGAGCATCAGAAAAGAAATCTTCGCGATGTCCGCAACGAAAAATTCCAAACTCGACGCAAGTTGGCTTGGTTCAAGTTTCAAAATTTCAAAAACGAAAAAATTAGCGAAAGTTTCAAACATGCTAGAAATTTAACACAAGTTTTGTATTAAATCTATTTTTCTTTCCGAAGTTCACCTTCGACTTTATCCACAAAAAGAATCCCGTCGAGGTGGTCGATTTCGTGCTGAATTGCGCGAGCGTTGATTCCGTCGAGTGCCAAAACTCGAACTGCGCCATTTTCATCATAAAATTTCAAACTCACTCGTAGTGGTCGGAAGACCTTCCCAAAAATTCCTGGTAGCGAGAGACAGCCTTCTTCGCTGGATTCAGTCTCGAGACTTTTTTCGATAATTTCGGGATTCAAAAATGCAGTCGGTCGGAATTTTTTCGAATCAAGGCGGAAGTTTAAAATTACTAATTGTTCATTCACTCCGACCTGTGGGGCTGCCAAGCCTAAACCATCTTTTTCTAGCATCGTTTCGGTCATATTTTTAACGAACTTTTTTAATTTTTTATCGAACTTCAAAATTTTCACAGATTTCTTCCGCAGAATGGGATTGTCGGTGCCAGTTTGGATTTCTAAAATCATTTTTGAGCAATTAAAAAAGCTCGCAAAAATTCTTCCAAATCTCCGTCCAAAACTTTCTCCGGATCGTGTGTCTCGAATCCAGTTCGTGCATCTTTCACGCGTTTGTCGTCCAAAACATAACTGCGAATTGTATCACCACCGAAGTCGGCTTTCGGAGTTTCACCTCGAATTTTTGCCTCCTTTGCCTCGCGTTCTTCTAACTTTTTTTCCGCCAATTTACCCCGCAAAATTTCCAGTGCTTTCGCTTTGTTTTGGTGCTGACTTCGCTCATTCTGACAGCCGATGACAATACCGCTCGGCAAGTGTGTGATTCGCACTGCCGAATCTGTCCGATTCACATGCTGCCCGCCTGCACCGCTCGCGCCGAAAGTTTCGACTTTAATCTCGTCATTTTTAATCTCAATTGCGCCGTCATCCTCGATGAGCGGCAGAATTTCGACTTTCGCGAAACTGGTTTCCCGTGAGTGCGCTGAGTTAAACGGACTTCTTCTCACGAGTCGATGCCCACCTTTTTCACCTTTCAAAAGTCCAAAAACATTCTCTCCGTGAATCTCGACGGTCGCTGAGCGAATGCCGTCTTCCTCGCCGTCTGATTTTTCCAAAATCTCCGTTTTCCACGCTTTTTTCTCAGCAAATCGCAAATACATTCGCAAAACCATCGCCGCCCAATTCGCTGCGTCGACTCCGCCTGCTCCGGCGTGGATTGTCAAAATCGCGTTGCCCGCATCGAATTCTCCGCCCAAAAAAAGTGTCGTCTCGGCTTCTTTTAGCTTCGTCTCAAAATTCGCTGCCTCGCTCCGAATTTCCTCGACAGCTTTTGCATCTTCCTCGGTGGTCAATTCCACGAGTTCGAGCAGATCGGCGTGCTGTGCCTCCAAATTTTGCCAAGTTTCAATCGTTTTTTTCAAATTGGCGAGTTTGCGCGAAATTTTTTCCGCCTGCTGCGGTTCATTCCAAAAATCCGGCGCCTCCATTTTCTTTTCCAGCTCCGCAATTTTCTCGACGAGTCGGTTATTTTTCACCCGACCTTTCCCCTCCAAAATTAGCTCTGTTGCATCGTGAAGAATTTTTTTAATGTTTTGCATCAAAAGGGATTTTAACAAAGTTTAGTCAGTTTGCCTTTAAACATAATTTATGTTAAAATAATAGCAATCAATTACTAAAATAACCAAAATAAAAATGTCTGGACTTGAAAAATCAAACGAAAAAATTAAAGCAACTACAGGAGGTGAGGGTTATTCACAAGATCCTGATTCTTTTGAGGAAGATAGGAAAACATTGGAGGGTAAAAAAACTCCTCTCGAAATTGAGTCCGACGAACTCGACAAAAAAGCCTTAAGCAAAGTGGAGGATGATTTAAACGGCGAAAAAAAACTTGATTCAAGTGGTGATATGAACGAAAGACAAAAAGAAGTAATGAATAAGCTGAAAGCCTGGAGAAAAAGATGGAAAGCTGAAGACATAATACCTGATAAAGCTCTAGCAGAGCACTTAAATACTCCAAGGCTTGATAAGGCAATCGAGTTTCTCGAACATGCAGTTCAGAAGATTAGGTTCGCTCAGGCTTTAATTAGGTATAAAACAAAGATAAAAACGAGCGATGGTGAAGGATATAACACTGCAGGACTAACGTGGAAATATAAGGAAAAAGATTGGGTTTTGGACGAAGGTCATATCGTGCCAGATGGCGCACCTGATGTTGAATTTGGTGGAAGGCAGACACCTGAACCTGAAAGTGCCAAAAAAGTAGTTCCGGCTGGAAAAGAAGAAGCGCAAAATCGCGCGTTTATCTCGGATGGATTTGTCGAATCGCAATTTACTTCTGCTGGAAAAGAAGAATTTATGATCGCGATGAAAAAATTGGCAGGTGGGCAAGTAAAAGAGGCTTACGCTTATAATTTGAATATAATTAAATCGCAGATTAATGCTTTTATTTACGGTAACAACGGCAAAATCTCGAAAAAGCAATTGGTTAATTGGTGCGCAGAATTTAACAAAAAATCAAAAAGTTTGGGGGCTAAATCGGAAATTATCGATCTCGGCAAAATTCAAAAACTGAAGCCACCAGAGGTTATCAATTCGGGCAAGGGCGCAGATTTTCACGCGTTCTAAAATTATTTCACTAATTTTGCGGCGATTCCCACATATTTAGCGGGGGTGAGTTTGAGGAGTCTTTCCTTCTCGTTTTTGGGAAGTTTCAAGTCGGCTACGAATTCTTGGATTTTGGCGATGGTGAGCTTTTCTCCACGAGTAAGTTTTTTGAGTTTTTCGTAAGCTTGGGGTTCACCATTTTTTCGTAAGACGGTCTGGATGGCTTCCGCGAGGACTTCCGGATTGTCGCGTAGATCCTCGAGCAATTTAGCTTTATTGACTTCGAGCTTACTAATGCCATTCTGCAAACTTTGCCAACCCAAGTAGCTGTGACCGAAGGCGACACCACAATTCCTCAGCACCGTAGAGTCTGTGAGATCGCGTTGTAGACGCGAAATTGGTAATTTATTCGACAGGAAATCCAGTAAGGCATTGGCGACCCCGAAGTTGCCTTCGGCGTTTTCGAAATCAATCGGATTTACTTTGTGCGGCATAGTGCTACTGCCGACTTCACCCTCCTTTTTTTTGAGTTTGAAATAAGCCAGGGAAATGTAGCTCCACGAGTCTCGAGCGAGATCAGTGAGGATATTATTGGCGTGCCGCACTTTGTCACAAAGCTCGACATTCCAGTCGTGTGGCTCGATTTGCGTGGTTTCCATATTTGGTTGCAGACCGAGTGAGCGGATGAATTTTTGCGCGAAGGCTTTCCAATTCACCTCAGGATAAGCGATCTGATGAGCGGCGAAAGTCCCAGTCGCTCCTGAGAGTTTGCCGAGGATGGGCTGGTTTTTGATACCTTCGACCTTCCTCCGCAGCCTCTCCGCAAAGACGAAAAATTCTTTACCGAGAGTGGTGGGTGTGGCAGTTTGTCCGTGAGTCCGCGAGAGGAGTGGGATCTTTTTCCAGGCTCGTGCTCGCTGGAGGATCGCGGCATGCACCTTCTTTATTTCCGGTAGTAATACATTTTTTACCGCGCCAGCGTGCATGAGTGCGTAGGCGAGGTTATTGATATCTTCCGAAGTTAAAGCGAAATGCAAAAAGGAGATTCTGTTTTTTAGATTAGTTTTTTGTAGTTTCTCGGCGAGGAAGTACTCGACGGCTTTGACATCGTGATTAGTCGTTTTTTCAATAGTCTTAATCCTGGTCGCATCTTTTTCGCTGAAATTCTTAATAATTTTTTCGATGAGCTTTTTTTCAGCAACAGAGAATTTCTTCACCTTTTTGATTTTCACCTCATTGCCAAGTGCTGCGAGGTATTTCAACTCAACCACGCAGCGGTACTTCATGAGTGCGAACTCAGAAAAATACTCTCGTAGAGGGTCAAGCTTCTTGCTGTAGCGACCATCTAGAGGAGAGAGATTTTTTAGCATCTTCAGGGTTTTTAAAGACGGATTCCATTTTACCTCATTTTTTCGGGGAAATCGCGTTTCCAAACTTTTTTCGCTAAAATCCTCGGGTGCAAATTCTATTAGACTGGGTTTCGGATTTCGTAGATATTTCGGGTGTAGATTCGGAAAAATTGTCTGCGCTGTTGACCGAAAGAGTGGCTGAGGTGGAGCATGTGCATACTACAGGTTGTGGCATACCACTAGTGGTAGTGGGTGAGATTCTCAAGATTGAGCCCATCGAGGGTGCGGACAAGATTCAGCTGACTACAGTTAATATCGGTCCTTCGGTGAGCTCAGGACAAGACTCTGAAGAATTAAAGATTATTTGTGGAGCGAAAAATATTCACGAAGGAGCAAAAGTTCCAGTGGCTGTTGTTAGTTGTGTACTACCTGGTAATTTCAAAATAGAAAAACGCAAAATGAAAGGAGTGGAGAGTAATGGAATGATTTGTAGCGAAGCGGAATTAGGCTTGGCAGAGAGGAGTGAGGGCATCATGTTGCTCGATTCTGCGACAGAAGTCGGCAAACCTTTCTCGGAAGTATGTGCCAGCTCAACTGTTTTCGAGATTGACAATCACGCGATTACACATCGGGCAGACTTATTTAGCCACTTGGGTTTTGCACGCGAGATTGCAGTTCTGCTCAATAAAAAGTTTGACGAAAGAGAATTAGCTATTCCCGAAGTGGCTGGAAAAATTGACGTAGAAGTTGCTGAGCCGAAATTGTGCGCGCGTTATGCGGCACTGAAAATTTCAGGAGTGAAGGTACAAGACTCGCCCCAAAAAATTAAAGAGCGCCTAGAAAGCTGTGGAGTAAGGGCAATCAATAATGTGGTGGACGCGACGAATTATGTTTTGCTAGAGCTGGGTCAGCCAATGCATGCCTTCGATGCGCAAAAATTGCTGGGAGGTTGGATTATTGTTCGCAAAGCTAAGAAGGGTGAACAGCTCGACACTTTAGATGGTGAGACTAGAGAGCTGGACGAAAGCATGTTGGTGATCGCGGATGCGGAGAAGCCAGTCGCACTTGCAGGAGTGATGGGTGGGGCGAACTCCGAGGTCGAAGATTCCACCACCGAGATTTTCCTCGAATCTGCCAATTTCGATGCGGTCTCGATTCGGCGCACTTCCCTCGAATTTGCTTTACGAAGTGAGTCTTCCCTGCGTTTCGAGAAGCGTTTAGACCCAGAATTGCCGCCCAAATCTCTAGCGCGTTTTGTCGAAATTTTGCGCGAAACTTGTCCCGAGCTAAAAATTCTCTCCGCCGCTGATGTCAAAAATTTCACGTCGGAAAGAAGGGTGATTGACTTTGCACTCAAAAATTTAAATCAAAAATTGGGTCAAAAAGTTGTCCCCGAGAAAGCTGCCAAAATTTTGATCGACCTCGGCTTTAAAGTCCAAAAAAATTCTCCTGAAAATTGGAAAGTTGAAGTGCCTTCATTTCGTGCTGGTCGTGATGTCGAAAGCGAAATTGACTTAATTGAAGAAGTCGTTCGGCATCTCGGTTACGCCGATCTACCAGCAGAGTTCCCCAGCATCCAGATGGCATCTCCACGATTTTCCATTGCAAACGAACTTAAAAAAGAAATTGAAGATGCGCTGGTCGGTTTCGGATTTCACGAGACTGCTACACTCGCGATGGTTTCGGAAGATTTATTTGTACGAGCGAATCAGAAATTGGAAAAAGCGGTGAAGCTACAAAATCCACCGAGCGAAGATTATCGCTTCCTTCGCAATTCTCTGCTGGCGAGTTTGCTTGATGTCGCTGCTCACAATTCGAAAAATGAAAATGCTTTCCGACTTTTTGAGATTTCGACTATTTTTGAGGATTTCATCGAAAAAAACCGGCTGGTTGCTTTGGTTGTCGGAGAGCCCAATTCTTTCTTCAAAATTCGAGGCATTCTCGAAAAACTGCTCTCCAGCCTCCAATTCTCCGCTGAAATTTCCGAAGCCGTTGAGATTCATTCTGCGGTCCATCCTGGGCGCCTAGCTGCCGTCAAAATTGCTGGCAAAAAAATTGGTACGGTTGCCGAGCTGCATCCCGCGATCGCCAAAATTTTTGAATTGCCGATATCCACCTTTTTTGAAATCGATTTAGACGCTCTTTCTCAAATTTCTCGTTCAGTTGCGAAAGCTCGAGATTTACCTAAATTTCCTAGTGTGCCTCGCGATCTTGCGATTCTCGTTGATCGCAAAAAAACAGTCCGCGAAGTCGAAAATGCGATTCTCACGGCTGATTCCAAAATTCAAGATTTAAAACTTTTTGACGTTTACGTTGGCGACAAAATTCCTGCCGACTCGAAATCTTTGGCTTTTTCTTTTGAAATTCGCGATTCTGAAAAAACTTTAGCAGAAGCCGAGGCGGAGGAAATTCTCCAAAAAATTGTTGCGAACTTGACGCAAATTGGGGGAAAATTAAGAAGCTAAAATTCATGCAACATGGAGCTTGGAATATGGAACAAAAAGTTTCGAATAGAAAAACCAGATGAATTGGAGTTGAAATTTAAGTCAAAATTTGCTAGACTTACTTGATAATAAAAATTAGAAATGCCCTCACAGAACTCAAAATCTTCGCAGCCATCCGGAAATTACCTTATCCCGACGGTGATCGAGAAATCGCCGATGGGGGAACGGGCTTACGACATTTACTCGCGGCTTTTAAAGGACAGGATTATTTTTCTCGGTTCTGCGATCGACGACGGCGTCGCGAATAATGTAATCGCGCAACTCCTTTTCCTCGAAAACGAGAATCCGAAAAAAGACATCACTCTTTACATTCACTCGCCAGGTGGACATGTCACGGCTGGGCTGGCGATTTATGACACGATGCAGTTCGTCCAACCTGATGTTTCGACAGTTTGTGTTGGAATGGCGGCTTCGATGGGAGCAGTGCTCCTTGCTGGTGGCACCAAAAACAAAAGGTTTGCGCTTCCAAATTCCGAAATTATGATTCACCAGCCGCTCGGTGGGATGGAGGGGCAGGCGAGTGACATCGCGATTCACGCCAAGCACATTATTCAAACCAAAAAAAGATTAAATGAAATTCTTGCGAAACATTCTGGTGCTTCATTTACTCAGATTGAAAAGGACACTGATCGGGATAATTTCCTTTCTCCCGAGGCGGCGAAAAAATACGGTAAATTCGGGCTAATAGACTCGATTGTTTCAAAACGAAAATAGTTTTTCGTCTCAAAAATTTTAAAAATAAAAACAAAATTGCCAACAATAATACAAACTTCTTCCCGCGATGTCTTAATCGCTCGTATGCCACGGATGCTTGAGTTGGAGGTTTTCGAATTGAAAGATGCCAATCCGGATTACGAAAAATCTGTGAAATATCAAAATTTTCTTCGCGAATATTCCGACTGGTTTGAGGATGAATTAATTTCGCGACTGCGGATTCTTTGTGTTAATTCCCGCCGCAACGTTCTTGAAATTTGTGCCGTTTACGATGAATTTCAGTTCCGCCAAGATGCGTAAATACCTTTTTCTCGGTTGTATTTTTCTACTCGCGACTTTCGCGATTTTGGATTTTGATTTCAGTCTCGCCGCCGATAAATTCTCGCATCTCAAAATTTCACTCTTACTTTTCACGCTGATTTTTGCGATTCGTCTGACTTTCCGCCGACA
>Ga0075122_10002178_pt1 | contig 13140 bp, 10 predicted proteins | sample AntAceMetag02UKB_FD_69790 | JGI IMG/M metagenome (GOLD analysis project Ga0075122, IMG submission 69790) | Saline lake microbial communities from Ace Lake, Antarctica - Antarctic Ace Lake Metagenome 02UKB | ecosystem: Environmental > Aquatic > Non-marine Saline and Alkaline > Saline | place... | reverse complement strand
TTCTATATCATTTAATGATGCCATTGAAGCTAAAGTTACTGCTGAACAATCGGCATTAGAGCAGAAAAATAAATTAGAACAAGTTAAATATGAAGCTGAACAAAGAATAACAGAAGCTACAGCAGAGGCAGAGTCAATTAAAATTCAAGCAGAAGCTATTACACAACAGGGTGGTAAAGATTACGTACAAATGAAAGCCATTGAAAGGTGGAATGGAGTATTGCCAGTACAAATGATCCCAGGGTCAACAGTACCATTCATTAATTTAACTAATTAGTATAAAGAGGGTTGTCTAAACATGGAAATTAGAGAAGATGTTTCATTAAAAAATTTAACCACCTTCAAGATTGGAGGTGAGGCTAAGTTTTTTGTTGAGGTGAAAAGTGAAGGTGACGTAAAAGAAGCTTATAATTTTGCAGCTGAAAAAGGTTTAGCTGTTTTCATTTTGGGTGGTGGTTCAAATGTGATAATTTCAGACGATGGTTTTACTGGTCTAGTGATCAAATTAAATAATAAAAATCTAGAGATAAACGAACAAGTTGTTAGGGTTGGAGCTGGGCTTGTCTTAGAAGACTTGATAGACAAAACAATTGAACATAATTTAGCTGGTTTAGAAAACATGACCCTTATCCCTGGTACGGTTGGTGGAGCTGTTGTTCAAAATGCAGGATCATTTGGAATAAGTATGGAAAAGTTTGTTACTCAGGTAAAATTTTTTGATATTAAAAATAATGAGTTTAATACTTTTTCAAATAAAGAGTGTCAATTTTCATATCGAGATTCTATTTTTAAAAATAAAAGTAATTATTTAGTTTATGAAGTTGAGTTGAACTTGTTGAGTGGAATTAAACAAGAAATACAAAATATTAGACAAAAGAACTATGATTATAAAAAGGCCAGTTTAGATTGGAGTCCTTCGGCGGGTTGTGCTTTTAAAAATATTAAATATAAAAGTTTAGATAAAAACAGTCTAGAAAAATTAAATAATGCAGGTGTTGATCTAGCTAAAGCCAAGCAGTTTGGTAAATTATCAGCTGGAGCTTTGATTGATAATCTTGGTTTAAAAGGTTTTAGTATCTCTGGAGCCGCGGTTTCTACTAAGCATGGGAATTTTATAATAAATAAAAAAGACGCTAAGGCTGAAGACATTATTGCCTTACAAAGTATAGTTCAACAAAAAATTAGAAATAAATTTAATATTCAGTTACAATTAGAACAGGTGTTAATAGGATTTTAATAAAATAATAATAAAATAAAAACATGAAAACAAGAATTTATGGTAAAGACCTCGAATTAACAGGGGCTATCAAAGAATATACAAACGAAAAGATTGGCATGATAGAAAAATATTATGACAATATTCAAAATATTGACGTCGAATTAGCTCGTATTTTATCAGGACACAACAAAGGCAAAGTTTTTAGGGTTGAATGGAATGTCTCAGTCCCTGGACAATTGCTTCGGGTTGAGAAAAAAGAAGAGGATTTATACAAAGCTATTGATAAGGTAAAAGATCATATGGTTAGAGAACTTAGAAATTATAAGGAAAAACAGAGAGATAGAGACAGGGGCAAGGCCTAAATTGATTTTCTAGGTTCAATATGTTAAGCTAAATGGCGTAATAATTAAATTCACGCCTTTTATTTTATGCCTTTTTTGACTAAATTTTTTAAAGATCCGAACGATAAAGTGGTTAAAGATCTAACCGTTATTGCGGAACAAATAAATGGTTTAGAAGATAAAATTTCTAAACTTGCAGATAACGAATTAAAAGATAAAACTAAATATTTTAAAGAACAATTAAAGTCAGGTAAGTCTTTAGATGATATTTTACCTGAGGTTTTTGCTGTTGTTCGAGAAGCTGCTGTCAGAACTTTAAGCCAACGTGCTTTTGATACGCAGCTGATGTCAGGAGTTGTTTTGCATCGAGGTCAAATCGCTGAGCAAAAAACTGGTGAAGGTAAAACTTTGTCAGCAGTACTAGCTGCTTATCTTAACGCTCTTGAAGAAAAGGGCGTACATATTGTAACTGTTAATGATTATCTTTCAAAAAGAGACGCTGCTTGGATGGGTCAAGTTTATAATTTTTTAGGTTTAAGCTCTGGTGTTATTCAGCACATGGCTGCTTTCATTTATAGCGAAGATAAAACTGACAAAAAAGACGATCAAGAAAGAGATGAAACAGGTTCATTTAAAATAGAAGATGAGTTTTTAAAACCAGTTTCTCGAGCCGAAGCTTACGAGGCAGATATTACTTATGGTACTAATAATGAATTTGGTTTTGATTATCTTCGAGATAATATGGTTCAAGAGCTAGAGCAAAAAGTTCAACGACCACATAATTTTGCCATTATTGATGAGGTTGATTCTATATTGATCGATGAAGCTAGAACACCGTTGATTATTTCCGCACCAGCTGAGGGAGCTAGTCAAAAATATCTTCAATTTGCGAGTATAGTTGAGACGCTTAGTAAAGAAGAAGATTATAATATTGATGAAAAGATGCGAGCAGCCACTCTGACTGAAAAGGGTATTGCTCAGGTAGAAAAGAAATTAGGAGTTACTAACGTCTATGCTGAATCAGGAGTAGGAACTGTTCACCATATTGAGCAAGCTCTAAAAGCCAGAGCTTTGTTTAAAAAAGATAAAGACTATGTGATTAAAGACGGGGAAATAGTTATCGTCGATGAATTTACGGGTCGACTGATGTTTGGTAGACGTTTTTCAGAAGGTTTACATCAAGCTATTGAGGCTAAAGAAAATGTTGATATCAAACAAGAGTCAACAACCTTGGCATCAGTGACTTTGCAGAATCTTTTTAGAATGTTTCCTAAGCTTAGTGGTATGACAGGAACAGCGGTGACAGAGGCAGAAGAATTTGGAAAAATATATGCTTTAAATACTGTTGTTATCCCAACCAATAAAGATATTCAAAGAGATGATAAGGTAGATTCTATCTATGCTAGTGAAAATGGTAAATTTCAAGCTTTAGTGAAAAAGATAAAAGCTAAGCATGAAAAAGGCCAGCCTGTACTAGTCGGTACTATTTCTATCGATAAAAATGAAAGACTAGGTGAAACCTTAAAAAGAGAAGGAGTTGAATGTAATCTACTAAATGCTAAAAATCATGAAAGAGAGGCTGAAATAATCGCTCAAGCCGGCCAACCCGGAGCTGTGACAGTGGCTACCAATATGGCAGGTAGAGGAGTTGATATTGTATTAGGTGGTAACCCAGGCTCGAAAGAAGATCGAGAAAAGGTTTTAGCATCTGGCGGGCTCGCTATTATCGGTACCGAGCGACACGAATCAAGAAGAATTGACAACCAGCTTAGAGGTAGGTCAGGTCGACAAGGCGATGTTGGGGATTCACAGTTTATGGTTTCTATGGATGATGATTTGATGAGAGTTTTTGGCTCAGACAAGATGAAAAATATGATGAAGACTTTGCGAGTACCAGAAGATATGCCAATTGAAAACAAGATTATTAGTCGTTCAATAGAAAAAGCTCAAGAAAAGGTAGAACAAAGGAATTTCGATACCAGAAAAAGATTGGTTGAATATGATGATGTGATTAACAAGCACAGAGAAGTAGTTTATGACAAGCGAAATGATATCTTAAAACAAGCACAAAAGAGTTCAGACAAAATCAAAGAAACAGTTTTTGAATATATAGAAAAAGAAATTGCCAATGTAGTTTCTTTTCATTGTAGTGAAGAGTCAACAACTAAATGGAATCTTAAAGAGATAGCTGAGGTGATGAGTACTATTTTTCCATTTAACGCTCAGGAACAAGAACAGATTACTAAACTTGGATTTTGTCAGGCTGATAAGATGGGCTCAGCTGACTGTCGGACTGAATTGATTGGGCATTTAAATGATGTAGCTAAAAAGAAATATGAAGAGATAGAAACACAAGTAGCTGATAAAGAATTGATGAGAAAGATTGAAAAAAGTTTAATCCTTCGAGCTATTGATACTTTGTGGGTAGAGCATCTTGATCAAATGACATATTTACGACAAGGTATTGGTCTTAGAGGTTATGCTCAGGTTGATCCATTAATAGAATATAAAAAAGAAGCTTATAATGTTTTTGCGCAATTGATGAATAGCATTCAAGCTCAAGTTGTTTATGCGATTTATAAAGTAGCTATAGCTAGAGCAGTTGCTAATAATACTATGAATAATAATGTTATCGAATCAGCCCCAGCTAAAACTTCTGAAAACAATAATGGTCAATTTGGTGGATTTTTCCAAGCTGGTAACTCTATAGATAATTCAGGTAAAACTGAAATACAGAAACACGCAGAAAAAAGTCAACAAGAGCAACAACAAAAAACAGAGACAGCTCAACCACGAGATGAGCAAGGAAACAAGATAGGTAGAAATGATCCGTGTCATTGTGGAAGTGGTAAAAAGTTCAAAAAATGCCACGGGGCTTAAGCTTGTAAAAACGTTTTTTCCTGCTATAATAACAATACAAATTTAAAAGCGTTATGACTTTGGCGATCACCAGAGCAGCTGCTAGCAGAAATCCCACCTGATAAGGGGGAGAGTAGAACTAGCCGGGTAAGCCCGTAACAGCATCAAATCAAGACAAATATGAGATGGTACCGCCTAATGGCTCTCACAAACCATCTTTTTTTTATTAATTAATATCCTGCCCCTTTAGGGGTGGGGCAACAAAAATATATGAAAAACGTTAAGAAAAATTTTCATTCAACTTTAGAGGAACAGGTAATTGAATTTTGGGATAAGAATAAAACCTTCCAAAAATCAGTCGATAAAGAAGCTCCCAACGGAGACTATGTCTTTACAGATGGACCGCCATTTATTACTGGTTTACCTCATTATGCAACTTTGTTGCCTAGTATCGCAAAAGATTTGATCCCTAGATATTGGACCATGAAGGGTTATCGAGTGCGACGTGTTTGGGGTTGGGATTGTCACGGTCTGCCGGCGGAAAACAAAGTCGAACAACAGCTTGAACTTAAAAATAAAAAAGATATTGAAAAACTTGGGGTTGGTAAGTTTGTAGATTCTTGTCGAACATATGTTGACCAGGGGACAGAACAATGGGAATGGTATATTAATCGGATTGGCAGATGGGCAGATCTTAAAAATGCTTACAAAACTATGAATAAAGATTTCATGGAAAGTGTTATTTGGACTTTTAAAGAACTTTACGACAAAAAATTTATTTATGAAGGATACAGATCTTCACTTCACTGTACACGTTGTGCTACTCCGTTATCTAAATTTGAAATAACCATGGACGCCGGTTCATATAAAGATGTTACCGACATGACTGTTACAACCAGATTTCAACTTAATGACAAAAGTGTTAAAGAGTTGGGCAAGCAGGTTAAAAAGGATTTATCTGATAAAGATGTTTATGTCTTAGCTTGGACAACTACTCCTTGGACATTACCAGGTAACTTTGCTTTAGCGGTCGGAAAAGATATTCAGTATGTTGTGGTTGAGTTTAACGGAGATCATCCTGGTTATTATGTTTTTGCTAAAGAAGCTCCAGCGGCTTTTTGGAAAAATCTTCCAGATAGTTGGAAAAAGTTTACCCCTGGTAAAACTAAGTTTGATGAGCTAGAAGAAGTTGTTGCTACAGTTAAGGGAAAAGACCTAGTTAATCTTGAGTATATACCACTTTTTAATTTAAACAACAAAACAATCTCGAGTAGTAAAAACGTTTATAAAGTTTATACTGCTGATTTTGTCAGTACTGAGGAAGGAACTGGTGTGGTTCATATAGCTCAAAACTTTGGTGAAGACGATTTTAACTTTGGGAAAAATAATGATTTGCCAATTATTGATATTATGGATGAGTCAGGTATTTATACAGAAGAAGCAGGGTCCAATTGGCAGGGAACTCATTTTAAAAAAGCTGGACCCAAGGTGCTAGAAGAATTAGGCGACAAAATGTTTAAAACATTTGAATATCAGCATAGTTATCCATTTTGTTATCGTTGTGAGTCACCTTTAATTTTTAGATCTCAAAAAGCTTGGTATTTGAAAATTGACAAGGTCAGAGACCAACTTCTTAAAACCAATAAAAAGATCAACTGGGTGCCAGATCATTTCAAAGAAGGACGTTTTCAATATAATTTAGAAAATGCTCCTGATTGGTGTGTTAGTCGATCTAGGTATTGGGGTTCACCAATACCAGTTTGGCGTTGCGAAGATTGTGGTGAATTAAAAGTCGCCGGTTCAATTGCAGAGATCGAAGAATTATCAGGACAAAAAGTAGAAGACTTACATAGACCACATATTGATGAGATACAATTTGCTTGTCAGAAATGTAATAAAAAAATGAAGCGAGTTAAAGAGGTTATTGATTGTTGGTTTGAGTCAGGTTCAGTTCCTCATGCTCAGTATCATTATCCATTTGAAAAGAAAGATGAATATAAAAATTTGTCTCCAGCTGATTATATCATTGAGTATACTGGTCAGCTTCGTGGTTGGTTTTACTATCTACATGTAATTTCAAATTGTTTGTTCAAAGATGTTTCATTTAAAAACGTTGTTGTGACAGGAGTTTTGGCTGGAACAGATGGCCGAAAAATGAGTAAGTCGTTTGGTAATTATCCTGATCCCAAAATAGTTTTGGAAAAATTTGGAGCTGATGCTTTACGTCAATATTTTATGTCTAGTCCGATTATGACCGGGGGAGATATGAATTTATCAGAAAGAGATATTCAAGATAGTCTACGGAAAAATGTTATGCTGCTTTGGAATGTTTATAAATTTTATGCCTTATTTGCTGATAATCTAGATAAGAAGGTTGATGTTTATACTAGTCAAAATGAGCTTGATTTATGGGTCTTAGCGCGTTTTAACCAAGTTTTAGCAAATATGACACAACAGCTAGAAAAATATGATATACCGGCTGCTGTTAGACCAATTACAGGGTTTATTGATGATTTATCGACTTGGTACGTCAGATCTAGCAGGGATAGATTCAAGGGCGAAGATGAAAATGATAAAAAATTTGCTATAGCGACGTTAAATTATGTTCTAGTGAATTTCTCAAAAGTAATTGCTCCGGTTATGCCGTTTATCTCTGAACAAGTTTGGCAAAATGTAACTCAGAATAATTTTGAGGATGGAGACAAATCAGTTCATCTCGAAGCTTGGCCTGAGCTAAATAAAAAAGTTATTGATCAAGAGCTTCTAGATAATATGCAATTGGTCAAAGATTTAGCTGAAAAAGTTCATAGCTTGCGAGACGAAGCAAATATTAAATTAAGACAGCCATTGGCTATTTTAGAAACTAAGATAAAGATTGTTTATAATACTTTACTTGCCAAAGAAATAAATGTTAAAGAAATAAAAGAAGTAAAGAAGTTGTCAGTTTCAAAAGATTATATTAAAAACGACCAAGTGGCATTATTGAAAACTCTTACTCCAGAGCTAGAAGAGGAAGGTAATGTACGAGAAGTCGTTAGGGCTATTAATGCTTTGAGAAAAAAAGCTAAATTAACTCCACAAGATAAAATTACTCTTGGGTACGAAACAAATGAAAAGCTTCTTAAAGATTTGTTCAAAAATAAGGAGAAAGAAATTGTTAAGTTAACAGCGACAGATAAGATAACAACTTCAAAAATTACTGACGCCATGATAGAGGAAAAATTGAAGATTAATGGAAGAGAAATTACCCTGAGTTTTAAAAAATAAGACATGCCTACTTTTCGAGATAAAGCAATTGTCTTGGGTAGATCGACTATAAATGAGTTTGATCAAATCTATACTTTGTTTACCGAAAAACATGGCAAAATCGTGGCTCTAGCTAAGAGCTCAAAAAAAATTAAAAGTAAATTGTCAGGAAACCTAGAGCCACCAGCTTTAGTTGATGTTTTAATAGCCAAGGGTAAAATATTTGATCGATTAGCAGGCGCTGAAGCCATTAGTAAATTCACTCAAACTAGAGAGGACCTAACAAAGCTTTCTGCTCTGAATTATTTTTTAGAGATTATTGATAAACTCTATTCCGAGGACCAGCCAGAGTTCAAAACATATAAATTGTTAGAATTTTGTTTAACTGAGATTGAAAATAATTCTAAACTAGATAAAAAATTTGTTTTGGTTATTATTATTTGGTTTAAGGTTAAGCTCTTGAATATTTTGGGTATTTCGGCTGAATACAATACTTCAGATGTCGATGAAGAGAGTCGAATCTTTATTAAAAAGATTCGACAAGCTACTGATTTTAGTAAATTTTATTCTGCGCCGATTTCAGTAACAAGGTTGAGGCTTTGGCACCAGTTAATTAACGAGATGTTGTTTTGGGACCTCAATACCCAGATAAAATCTGAAAGTTTTTTAAATAAATTTTTGATTGAGAGCAACGAATAATTGTGATATATTATGAGTATGACAAATACAAAAAAAATAACACTTAAACCTAAAATAAAAGCAAATAATAAGCCTGCTAAAAAACCGGTTTCACAGGATCTCAAGAAAACTAAGAAGGATCTTGCAAAAGAGTCTTTCGATAATTTATATTCAGAAAAAAAAGAGTCTGAGATGGATAAGTTTGATCAAAAGCCAAAAAGAGGTGCCAAACGAAAATTAGTTATTACCTTGATGATCTTGGTTATTTTGGTTTTAGCAACTCTAATAGGTTATCTACTTGTTGGTAGCAATCAAAACACAGACGAAGAGGCTGCTATTGCAACTTCATTAGAAATAGAGAAGATTGTTACCTCGGGTGATGAGATCGTATTAATCTATAATTTTCAAACATCAGAAAAGGTAGGTGTCACGGATACTGAACTATTATTTACTTATCCTGAGGGGTTTTATTATAGCAGTGCTAGTTTAGTACCTGTTAATTCTGATGGGACGGTTTTTGATCTAGGAGATATTGCTAAAAATGATTCTGGATTATTAGAGGTTAAGGGAATTATTATAGGTCAGATAAATGATACTTTAGAATTCAAGTCCGAACTTGTTTATCAACCTGACAATTTTAGTTCGAGCTTTGTTGAAAAAGATAATTCAACTGTCTTAATAAGTGATACAAATATAGAAGTGTCTATCACTATGCCAGATAAAGCAACGACTGGTCAGAAAATCGAATACAAGGCAATTATAAAAAATACGTCAGATAATATATTAGAAAATGTTAGGGTAGAAATTACGGCTCCAGATGATTTTGAGACAACAGCGACCAATAAGGACGTCTTTGGCTTGAATTATCATTGGGAATTTGATGAAATAGCTAAGTCAGAAGAACAAGAGGTGATACTTAAAGGAGATGTCATAGGAGGGGCAAACAGCTTAGAAGAGTTTGAAATAAGGGTAGGGATCGTTAACGATAATAAATTTATTCTTCAACAACAAGAAAAAAGTACCTTACTGATTGTTGAACCTAAGATAGGTTTTGATTTTTCTATTGAAAGCATGACAGAAGATTTTGTTGTGTCACTTGAAGCTGAATTAGATTATGTTATAAATATTAAAAATAACAGTGACTTAGCTCTAGAGGATGTTGTTCTTGAATTAGACCTAAGTCAGACAAGTCGGTCCGGAACTGTTGATGTATTAGATTTAGACAATATTGATTCAAGTGATGATTTAGAATTTATTGAAAACAAATTAACAATAACTAAAGAGGAAGTTGCAGATTTAGCATTCTTGACTCCAAGTAGTGAAATAACAATTGAATTTTCTCTGCCCATCTTAGCTGATTTGTCTATTTCTGATGTTGATGTTAAAGAATTACAAGTTAAGAGTGAATTATCGGTTGAATCTTTTGAGGTAGATGGTTTGGATAGTGAAACAGGCATAGAAATCTCAAGCCAGGATATAACTTTTAAAATTAATACTGATTTAAAGATTGATGCTATTGGCAGAATGTATGATGATGAGTTAAACAAAGTCGGTTCAGGTATTCATCCTCCTAAAGTGGGAGAGAAAACTGTTTATCAAGTTGACTTGTCTGCCACTAATACAACTAACGATCTGAAAAATTCTGTGATAACTATGGTTTTGCCTGAATATGTGAAATGGGAAGATATAACAGATACTGAGACTGCTAGTCAGTACAGCTATGATTCGACTAACAATATTGTTCGCTGGACAATCGGAAATATCAAAGCTCATTCAGGAGAGTTGTTATCAAATCCGACTTCTTGGTTTAAGGTTAGTCTTACGCCAGTCTCTGCTGATGTGGGAAAAGTTTTAGGTATAGTTGAATCTATCAATATGTCAGCGTTGGATAATTTTACTAAAGAACAAATAACAGCCACTGATAAGGCTGTGACAACAATGCTTTTAGAGGATGATTTAGTTGCGGGGAATGGAAAAGTAAAAGCAGCTAACTAGTTTTGTTCTCAAATATTTGATGTTTAAGCATACTCATAATAGCTAGGGCAGCTGCTATGATTAATGATACTTCTGCAACTGTAATAAACGGAGAATAATAAATACCGATGATTAAAGTGACTATGCCAAGAACTTGGAAAGTCATTTTTAGTTTACCGTAAACATTAGACCCTAAACTTTTAGTAAATCCCCATTTTTTGATAATTGGTAGAAAGAAGAGGGCAATAAGACCTTGGAGTAAAGTAAACAGTTCAACAACCAATAAAAATATATAGACATTAAAGTCTAAAAATCTAATACCTAGAATAATAAAGATGGCTAGAAAAAATATTTTGTCTGCCGCTGGGTCAAGGACCTTGCCTAGTTTAGTAATTTGATTTCTAGTTCGAGCTAGTGTTCCGTCCAACGCGTCTAAAAAGAAGCCTAAGACAAAAATAATGACACCAGTAATGTAATATTCTTGATAAATCAAATAGATGACTGGAATTGTTAGGATGAGTCGAAATAAAGATAAATGATTTGGGTGGATCCATTTGGGGATAAAAGGAACAATTAGTTTGAGTAGTTGTTCTTTTTTCTTTATAATAAGCATATAACTATTTTAACAAAAATATGGCATTTAGGGTAATAAAACAATCACGACAACATAAGGCTAGAAAGGGAATTTTAAAAACAAAACATGGGGATATCAAAACCCCGTTTTTTATGCCCATTGCGACCAAGGCGGCAGTTAAAACATTGACTACTGATGATGTTAAAGATTTGGGATCTCAAATTATTTTGAGTAATACCTATCATCTTTATCTTAAGCCAGGGATGGATATTATGAAAAGAGCCGGCGGACTACATCAGTTCATGAAATGGCAAGGCCCAATCTTAACTGATAGTGGAGGTTTTCAAGTTTTTTCATTGGCAAAAATTAGAAAGATAAAAGAAACAGGAGCTGAGTTTCAATCTCACATCGATGGATCCAGACATATGTTAACACCAGCTAAGTCTATAAAAATTCAAGAAACTATTGGTTCAGATATTATGATGGTTTTAGATGTCTGTCCACCAGCTAAAGCTAATCAAGAAGAAATCGAGCAAGCTGTCAGACTTACAACAAAATGGGCGAAGCAGTCTAAAAAGGCTAAGAAATCTAAAAATCAGTTATTCGGTATAGTTCAGGGAGGTTTAATAAGAGAGCTTCGAGAAAAGTCAGCTAGCGAATTAATTGACATTGGTTTTGATGGTTATGCCTTGGGGGGGTTGGCAGTCGGTGAAACCAATCAAGAGATGTATAAAATTTTAGACTACGCACCAGATCTTTTACCACAAGATAAACCTCGTTATTTAATGGGGGTTGGAAAACCGGAAAACATTGTTGAGGCAGTTAGACGGGGAGTTGATATGTTTGATTGTGTTATTCCAACTAGAAACGCTAGGCACGGTCAATTGTTTGTTTGGCAAAACAATAAAACCAATATTTTTAAAACTAAAAACTTTTATACAGATATACGAATAGCCAATAAAAAATACGCCAAAGATTTTAAACCACTTGACAGTAAGTGCGGGTGTTATACTTGTCAAAATTTTACTCGAGCATATTTACACCACTTATTTAAAACCAAAGAGCCATTGGCTATGCGTTTGGCTACTTTACATAATATAAAATTTTATTTAGATATGATGAAGAAAATTAGACAGGACATTTAATGCCTAAAACATCTCATCTAGTTAGAAATGTGATTTTAGCCCTAGTGATTATTGCTTTAGGAGTTTTTGTTTACTTCCAGTTTGGAGAAGAGCTGTCATCTCGAGAAAGTATTATAAATCTGGTTAATAATTATGGTAGTTTAGGTCCGCTAGTTGTTATTTTGATAATTATTTTAGAAGTTATTTTAGCGCCTTTACCTGGAGGGATAATTCCTATCATTACTGGTTTTTTATTTGGTCCTTGGCTTGGGTCAATTTATTGTTGGGTGGGTGATGTGATCGGGTCAATCATAGCTTTTTGGTTAGCTAGAAAAATAGGCCAGCCTTTGATTGAAAGGTTTGTCTCAAAGACGAAGCAAGATTTTTATAATAATTTTATTAATAAAAAAAATTACATAATTTGGTTGTTATATATTATTCCACTTTTTCCTATTGATATTATCAGTATGTTGATAGGAGTTTCTAGGTTCAAGTTTAAAAGGTTTTTGTTAGTCATGATGATTGGCTTTATTCCCAATGTAATTATTTTAAATGCTTTGGGTTACTGGTTATCTGATATTAATCTAGGTGATTATAGTTCATTAGCCTTGTTGGTTACTCTAGTTGTTTTTTTGGGGTTAATAATCTGGGGAGTTCGCTCATACTTAAAGTCCAAAAAACAGGCTTGATTTATATTAAAGAATACGCTAAGATACTTTAAATGCACATTCAATTTTGAGAGTAAAAGATGCTTTTTAATCCAGATCAAAGAAATAAAGCTTAAGAAGGGGAGGGAGACGTTGTGCCTGTTTTAATATGCCAACAAGAACATGATAGTGTCTTGGTTAAAGTGACTGACATGCTTGGTACAAAAAGGTCAGTTAACCGAAGACCCTTGCAATATGCTGATCAGGACCAACATGGCGGTGGTCTGCTCGATAGGATCAGTAAGGCTGAAGCTGACCAGATTATTGATATGGTCGAACAAACTGAGATTCCATTTGAAAATTACCGCGATGTGATCGACGCGGTAATCTCTCGTTTGGCTGAGCTTCTAAAAAAGTGAATGCATTGTCGTGTTAAGCCCCGCATCAGACCTTTAAGATGCGGGTTTTTTAATTGAAA
>Ga0075122_10002176_pt1 | contig 13143 bp, 14 predicted proteins | sample AntAceMetag02UKB_FD_69790 | JGI IMG/M metagenome (GOLD analysis project Ga0075122, IMG submission 69790) | Saline lake microbial communities from Ace Lake, Antarctica - Antarctic Ace Lake Metagenome 02UKB | ecosystem: Environmental > Aquatic > Non-marine Saline and Alkaline > Saline | place... | reverse complement strand
TGTGTTCATTCTTTTAGAATTTACAAAGGGTTAAAAAGAAAATAGAGTTCCTGCTTTCTTTTTCAAATTGATTCCTGTAATCAATGTCTATTAAGCTGTTGACAACTGAAAACCAATAATCAACCTGGAAAAAAATGGATCGTACAAAACGCATTGAAGAATTACTGCAAGACTATTCGGAAGAACAAATCCTCCGCGCCATTGTCAATTCATATAAGACGATCATTGACGATAAAGAACCCAACAAAAAAAATAATGCGACGGTCCAAAGTGTGAGAGAGAGTAATACGTTACAGACAGCCCGGCCTGCCATGAAGACCAGTGAACCGAGTGTGACGTCTGATCACCCACCTTGCAGTGGCTGCGGGGGCACTTTTTTCCTACGCACCGGGACTTGCCATGTATGTCAGACATGTGGTACCAGCCAGGGTTGCAGCTAAAGCCTTTTCAGGATCAGAAAAAAGGAAACCAGGAACTGCAATTTTATATTAGAAGAAGGTGAATATGGGAATCATCAGCGCATCAGATATGCGGATAATCGTTAAGGGCGCCATTCACATGGCGCAGCAGGATAATAAAGTTGTTTCAGCGGAAAAGGGCTTAATCCAGAAAATTATGGAAGTCGGAAAGATAGATCCAGAGGCGTTTTCCGATATGGATGCCCCGTTGGAAGAAGATATCTCAGATCTGAGCGAACAGCTTTCAAATGATCAGGCTAAAAAAGTCTTCCTGCTGACTCTGTTCGCGATAGCCTATGCTGACAAAGACTTTGATAAATCCGAACAGGAGTTGCTGGACAACCTCTCTCTAAAACTGGGCGTCGGAAAAGTCAAAATGGATGAACATACGATGACCGCCTGTGAAAATGAGGTGATGAAGTTGCTGGCGACTGTTTAGAATTCGGTCACTCGTCCTCCCCGCTCTCACTGCTTTCTCCCCCTGCAGGTCTTTTTAAAGTCTTATCTCTTGTCATTCCCGCGAAAACGGGAATCCAGAGAAAAATAATCTCAGAGCCGAGAATTTTTCCCAGTGAGGCTTCCACAGTCATTGACTGCCTCAGAAGCGGATTGCCATTTCCTCTAAATTATTTAAAGATAGAAGCAAGGGGTAAAAAAGAAACGGCCTGTGGCAGTTTAATCAGTTTGAATCGATAGTAAGATAAATTGTGTTAAGGGGAAGCGGTGGTATGGGTGAAATGGATCAGAAGGCAATTGAGGAACTGAGAAGTTCTCTTTCAGGAGCGCTGTATACTGATAAGAGCCATCAGATAATGTATGCTACAGATGGTTCCGCTTATAAAGAGATGCCGTTGGCGATAGTGATTCCGGAAAATCAGGACGATATTAAACAGACGATTGCTTTTGCACGGGAGCATAGCGTTTCCGTAATTCCAAGGGGAGCTGGAACTTCATTAGCCGGGCAGGTAGTCGGAAGTGGCATTGTCATCGATCTGACCAAATATTTCTGTGACATCATCGAGTTGAACCAGGAGGAGAAATGGGTACGGGTTCAGCCCGGCGTCATCTTGAATCAGCTGAATATGTATCTTGAGCCCTTTGGTCTGTTTTTCGCTCCGGAAGCGGCAACGGCCAGCCGCTGTACTATTGGTGGTATGCTGGGTAACAACTCCTGCGGTTTGCATTCAGTGATATACGGTAGTACGCGTGAGCATGTGCTGTCAGTGAAGGCGATCTTGAGTGATGGTTCGGAAGCGGTCTTCGAAGCCCTTGATCGGGCCTCATATGAAGCGAAATGCCAGGGGGAGGACCTGGAAAACCGAATTTACAGCCGGATTAATGAGATATTGTCGGATCCGGAAAATAGACAGGAGATTGAGGCTCATTTTCCCGATCGGACGTTGCCCCGGCGGAATACGGGTTACGCGCTGGATGTCTTGCTCGAAAACCGCCAATTTTCAAGCAGTGAACAACCGTTCAACCTCTGCAAACTGCTGGCGGGATCCGAAGGCACCCTGGCATTCGCCACTGAAATCAAACTGAATCTCATCCCCCTGCCGCCACCGGAAAAGGGCATACTTTGCGCCCATTTCGAAACTCTGGAGGACGCCCTGCAGGCCAATCTGATCGCCCTCGCCTATCATCCGGGAGCCGTGGAGCTAATGGACGGGCAGATTGTGACCTTGACAAAAGGCAATATCCTGCAACGGAAAAATCGCTTTTTCATCAAAGGCGATCCGGGCGCTGTCCTGATGATCGAATTTGTCAGAGAGAGTCGTGGGGAGATACAGGAACTGGCGGACAAGGTCGAGAAAGACATGCGGGCTGCCGGTTTGGGGTATCACTTTCCCCTGGTCTTTGGTAAAGAGGATACCAGCCGCGTGTGGGCACTGCGGACGTCAGCCTTGGGCCTGCTTTCCAATCTTCCCGGGGATGCCAAACCGGTATCGGTGATTGAAGACACCGCGATCCATCCGCAAGTGCTGCCAGCTTACATAGCAGAGTTTAAGGAGATTCTTCAGAAATATGGACTCGACTGCGTTTTCCACGCTCATGTGGGTTCCGGGGAAATTCATATTCGACCTGTGCTGAATCTGAAGGTGAGTCGGGACGTGGAGCGATTTCGAGAGATCGCCATCGATACGGCCAAATTGGTTAAAAAATACAACGGTTCCCTGAGTGGTGAACATGGGGATGGTCGTTTACGGGGGGAGTTCATTCCGTTGATTATCGGGGAGAAGAATTATCACCTCCTGCAAGAGATCAAGCAGATCTGGGATCCCAGAGGCATATTTAATCCAGGCAAAATTGTAAATACCCCCCGCATGAATACCCATTTGCGCTATATCACCGATAAACCCACCAAGGAGATTGACTCGGTTCTGGATTTTTCAGAAGCCCACGGCTTGATGCGGGCCATTGAGAAGTGCAACGGATCGGGGGACTGCAAAGCCACTTTCTTGACTGGCAAGGGAATGTGTCCCAGTTATCAGGCAACTCTGGACGAATCCATGACAACCCGAGCCCGGGCCAATCTCTTACGGGAGTTCCTGAGCAACTCAGAGAAGATGAACCCTTTTGACTACCAGGAGCTTTATGACATCCTTGACCAGTGTCTCTCATGTAAATCCTGTAAATCAGAATGTCCGTCCAATGTGGATATGGCCCGCATAAAGGCGGAGTTCCTGCAACATTACCATGATGCGCATCACACCAGTCTCCGCAATCTGCTGATTGTTCACATAACATTGCTATATCGCATCGGCAGTCTGTTTCCATCTCTCTTTAATTTTATCAACCGCAACCGAATCACGGGCGGATTGATTAAAAAAATGTCCGGCTTTGTCAAAGAAAGAGAGATGCCGGCTCTGTACCGGGTGACATTGAAAAAATGGGCCCTAAGAAACCTGGCGGCCCTGAATAGATCCATTGAGCAACCCGTGAAAAGAGTTTATTTGTTTAATGATGAACTCTCCAATTACAATGATGTGGAAATTGGGATCAAGACGATTCAATTGCTGACCAAACTCAATTATGAAGTGATTCTGACTGAATTCATGGACAGCGGGCGTGCATTGATTTCAAAAGGGTATTTAAAAAAAGCGCAGAAGATCGCATCCCGTAATGTGAAACTGCTGCAAGATCGGGTGAGCACAGCCTCCCCCCTGCTGGGGCTGGATCCTTCCACAATTCTGGGCTTCAGGGACGAGTATCCCGATCTGGTTGAACCTTCGTTGAAAAAATCTGCCCAGGGCTTGAAGGATTGTGCCTTTATGGTAGACGAGTTTCTGGCAGCGGAAATGGCAGCGGGTCGCATCCGGCCAGAATCGTTTACTCAAGCGAATCAGCACATCCGTTTTCATGGCCATTGTCATCAGAAATCCCTGGCTTCAACCGGACCCACTGCGGTTATCCTTTCGTTTCCTGAAAACTACACAGCCGAAGAGATCGATTCCGGATGTTGTGGTATGGCCGGATCATTCGGATTTGAGAAAGAGCATTATGCACTATCTCTGAAAGTGGGAGAGCTGAAACTACTGCCGACGATCCGACAAACCGATCCGTCTATCCTGATTTCAGCGACCGGGGCTTCCTGTCGACAGCAGATCAGGGATAATACCGGTAGGGAAGCCCCCCATCCATTGGAGATTCTTTTTGATGCCCTGATTTGAACCTGCGACCCCTGCCATAGACCCCCATGTCCCACACAGGCACAACAAAGACAGGTTCATCTCTGGGTACTCTGTGTCTCTGTGGTGAAAATTATTTTTCTTATACAAAACACAACAGGCTTTCGGGTAATTCAAGGAAGGAGAATGCCGGTCAGCCCGCAATGATTGTTCAAAATGCCCCTGAATTCTGTCTGTACTATGTATTCAGGGGCATTGCGGCCTGGAGGTTTTAATTTTATTTAAATTTGAAATTTTCAACAGTTGATGGTAGAATCACTCTCAATGTTGTACGATTCGTGATTGGCTCATGAAGGCCCTTTTAATGGGCTTTAGAGCAGAAAATTGGTCGTTTGTTCTCAAGTTGGACAACCTTCATGTTTTTGTAGTGGTGTAGGGATTTATGCTCTAATACAATGACGGAGGAGATCATGAAAAAGATAGATCCTTTCTGGAAAAGAAAAAAAAGAGTGGTTCCATTTAATCCGGACAGAACTTATCTACAGCGTGCGATAGAGGAATATCTGGTCAATGGGGGTCAGATTTCCGTTGTCACTCCAGATGAAAAAAGTTTCAAGGCTTTTGTTGAGAACAGCCGTGGTCTGGAAGATGTGGATGGGTTTTTGTTAGGATCATAATCCACTGCCCGTTTTAACAGATGCGGGGACGGTTCTGCTAGTCTGAGAACTGCGGGGATCTTATTTATCAAAAATCACGTCATCTTAAGGCGTTGAAAAAGAGAGATTATACCAATCCTTTCTGCACCACCAGGTCCGGAGCACACCGGACTGATCTTCGGCAGCAATCTCAATCTCTAATTGCCGCTTTGCAATTATTTTGCTATTCTCACGAGACACTCTGCTGATCCATGTGGGTGGTCCCCATACAGTATGAGTACGGTTTTAGTGTTCTCTGGCCAAGAGATCCTTTCAAGCAAATAGATACGGGTTGTTTTTTGTGAGGGATAGTTAAACGCCATTGAATAGTTAAATATATGTCACCTTTTAAACCAGCATTAACCGATCAGTAAAGGAACCTGCATGTCAACTGAGATACTGACTGAAAGTGGAACCAACGAGGCGGAATTTTTAGAATTCTACTTGAACAATCAAAGTTACGCCATTAATGTGGCCAAGGTCATACAGATTACAACATTTAACGATGAGGATTTGACACGTACCGCCGGCGGGCCGGATTCTGTGCTCGGGTCTCTGCTCTGGCGAGATCACACTATAGATCTGATCGATCTCTCAGTCGCATTGAACAGCACAGAAGATGAACATGGAGAAAAACAGGTGGTTTTGATCACCAATTTTAACAACGTGACGTGTGGATTTCGAATTGATGGGGTCAATCGAATTCATCGCGTGAGTTGGAATGCCATTCAACCGATGGATGGCATGTTGGGTCGTTATTCCCCCAGATTTACCGGTACGTTGACCCTTGAAGACAAAAACATCCTCTTGGTGGATTTTGAGACACTGCTTTCAGAGCTGTTTTTCGATGATGAAGAGGCTGATCTGAGGAAGGAGCTGAGTCAGAAAAGTAGAGCAGAGCAAAGAGAGGAAATGAAGATCGTTTTTGCAGAGGACTCGGCCCTGATTCGCAACAATATGTTGAAATACCTGAAGTTAGCAGGCTATCAGGTGAAAGCCTTCGAGAACGGAAAGGCAGCCTGGGATTACATAAGTGAACTCAGGTATTCAACCGCAGAGGGAAAGATGGTGTCAGATTCTGTGAGCTTGATTATCACCGATATCGAGATGCCTCAGATGGATGGCTTGACCTTCTGTCGTAATATCAAGGAGGATCAGTGGCTATCCGAGATTCCTGTGGTCATGTTCAGTTCTCTGATCAACGAGCAGATGGCATTAAAATGTAAAGAAGTAGGCGCAAACGATTATCTTTCCAAACCTCGCTCAAAGGAACTCATTCTGAAGATTGATGAGATGTTGTTGTAGTAAGTAGGATCAGGAAATTGTGGATCCAATATAGACAACAGCAATTTAAAAAGGTATAGATGCCTTATTTTCAATGGGATTCAAGCTATAGCGTTAACGACGAGTTTATAGACTCGCAGCACAAAAATATCGTTAAGGCAATCAATGCACTGATCGACGCGATTGATGAGGGTCAGACCAGTGTATTTTGCTCTAAATTGTATGACGCTCTGAAGGCCTACGCTGAGAGGCATTTTTCTCATGAAGAGGCCTTTCTGGCAAAACATCAATTTCCAGGTCTGGCCAAACAGAAGAAAGAACATCAGTATTATATCGCTCGCATTGAAGAGATACACGCAAAATTCAGCAAGGGCGAGGAAAATATAGAGGTTGAGCTACAGATGCTGGATTTTTTAAAAGAGTGGTTTTACACACACATCTTGAAAAGTGATCACGAATATCTGCACCTCACACAGTCGGAATCGTAACCCCTGACGAATCCATTTCTGCCGCATGGCGCCACCTCCCTCCTGTGTTGTGTTGTTATGTCCCCGCCTGAAGAATCCGTCTCGAAACAACTCTCGTACAGCTTGAGCCATTTGAATATTTACGCTAGAATAGCGAATGATTTTGATTCTTTTTCACGATCCTGAAAATATGTGACAAGGAGGTTACCCCCCTGATGACGGTTATTACCATAGATCCTGAACGTTGTACCCAAGATGGGCACTGTGTTGCCGAGTGCCCACCACAGATAATTAAACTTGAAAGTGATGTCCCCTTCATCACCAGGGAAATGGAGGAGTTCTGCATTGACTGTGGTCACTGTGTGGCGGTCTGCCCGGCAGAGGCCTTGTCGCTGGAGACCCTCTCGCCTGCTGATTGTTTGCCTGTGAACAAAGCCATCCAGTTGTCAGAAGAACAGGCTGAGCAATTTCTTCGTTCAAGGCGATCTATCCGTACGTACAAGGATAAAAAAGTGGATCGGGCGATATTGCAGAAATTGTTTGATCTGGCCCGCCATGCGCCAACCGGAAGTAATAAACAGCCGGTTCAGTGGCTGGTCATAGAGTCTTCCGAGGATGTTCAAAAAATTGCCGGTATGGTGATTGACTGGATGAGGGAAACTATTAAATATGACCCGGAACTGGCGGCAGAAATGAAATTCGAAAGAATCGTTGCTTCACATGAGGCCGGAGAGGATAGAATCTGTCGAAATGCCCCCCATCTGGCGTTTGCTTATGCGGATACTTCATTTTCCAATCCCCAAACCGATTGTGTCATTGCCCTCACTTATTTGGAGTTGTTTATACCGGCACTGGGACTTGGCGGATGTTGGGGGGGATATATTAACAGAGCCATTAATAACTGGCCCCCCTTGCAGCAGTTTCTTGATTTTCCCGAAAATACAGAATCCCATGGGGTGATGATGATCGGATACCCTCGTTACCGCTATTTCCGTATGCCACTTCGTAAAGAGGCACTGGTAGTTTGGCATTGAGATATCCATCAGGGAGAATATATGCGAATCACCAGTGTGCAGTTGGAACTTAAAGATCAGTCAAAATCGGAAAACCTCAGAGAAGCACTGCAACAGGTGGAGAGTGCACCGGCCAGTGACCTGATAATGCTACCGGAGATCTGGACTGTGGGCTTCTTTTCATTTGAGCGGTACCGGGATGAGAGTGAACCTGTCTCTGGACCGACCGTCACCGCCTTTAGAGAAAAAGCAGTAGAAAAAGCCTGCTACCTGCATATGGGAAGCTTTGTCGAACAAGATGGTGATCACTATTACAATACAAGCCTGCTGTTATCGCCCCAAGGGGAAATCGCAGCCCGCTATCGGAAGATCCATCTTTTTGGCTATCAATCACAGGAACGGCAGATTCTCACAGCAGGGGATACGATCGCCTGTTGTCAGACCCCTTTTGGTACCGTTGGCATGTCTACCTGTTACGACCTGCGTTTTCCAGAGATTTACCGGCTGATGGTCAACCAGGGAGTGACCCTATTTCTGGTGACTTCCGCCTGGCCTCTGGTCCGCTTGGAGGCCTGGCAGTTGTTCAATAGAGTCAGAGCTCTGGAAAATATCTCTTTCCTGGTTTCATGCAACTGTTCCGGATCGAATGGAGAGAGTCAGTACGCCGGTCACAGTACCATTGTTGATCCCCAGGGAAATATCGTTGCAGAAGGCGGGCCTGAGAATGGTTATGTCAGCGCAGAAATCGATCCGGAACTGACAGCAACGATCAGAAAGACGTTTCCGGCTCTCGAAGACCGTGTTTTTCGCTGTGTTAAATAATCGGAGTAAGATATTTCCCGACGGTTTCCCTTAATCCCTTTTCCCGGAATTGCGAACACATGAAACAAGACCAGAGTGATCTTTCACTGATCTGCGACCAGAAACTGCTGTCCCATATCCGTTCCAATCTGGACAGCTTGAAAGTCGATAAACATATACAGGCTGGAACCCGCAGGGCTGCTGTTGCAGTGACTGTGGTGAATATTGCGGATGATCCGGGAGTTTATGGGATGTCCGGTAGTGAGAGTCAATCCGATCAGGGAGCGGTCATACTCACTCGCAGGGCCACAGGCTTGAAGGACCATGCAGGTCAATGGTCTTTTCCCGGCGGTCGGATTGAGCCGGGTGAAACCCCTGAAGAAGCAGCGCTCAGAGAATTGGAGGAGGAAGTGGGGATCCAGTTAGGTTCGGAACACATTATTGGTCATCTGGATGACTTTACCACACGCTCCGGTTTTGTAATGACACCTGTCGTCCTTTGGGGTGGTTCGAATCTGGTGTTACATCCAAATCCGGCTGAGGTTCGATCTGTACATCGCATTCCAATTGAAGAGTTGTTACGGGAAGATGCCCCCCTTCTGGACAGGATCCCGGAATCGGAACACCCGGTTTTGATGATGCCAGTCGGAAATAGTTGGATCGCCACACCGACCGGGGCAATCCTCTATCAGTTTCGTGAAGTTGCCATTCTGGGTAAACCAACGCGGGTGGCCCATTTCGAACAGCCTTATTTTGCCTGGAAATAGATCGAGGTTGTTTCCTTTCTCCCTGATGATATTCATCAATGTAATATTACGCTTCTCGGCGCATGATAAGTATAATGGCAGTGCGTGTTTTCCAGGCAGGAAACTAGATTGATTTGCCAGAGACGTGAAAATTTGGCGCTCGATGGACTTTATCCGTGACCAGTAATATCGGCATGGCTCGGGAACGGCATGCGTTCCAACTACACCAATATGCTAACCAAATGAAATCGAACAATACTGACACTGAGACACCGTCATCGCTAATTGGGCTGGTTACCGGGTTGGCTGCCTTTTTGATCTGGGGTTTGAGTCCCGTCTACTGGAAAGAGATCCTGTATGTGCCTGCGCTTGAGACGATTCTGCACCGTATTGTCTGGTCGTTTTTTTTTCTGCTACCCATCATCATTCTCCGGGGGCGTTGGCAGGAACTGCTTTCAACATTGAGAAATCCGAAAGCCCTCGCAATCCTCACACTCACAGCTCTCTTCATCAGCACAAACTGGTTCGTTTACATCTGGGCAGTCACTCACGAACACCTTCTTCAGGCAAGTCTGGGGTACTATATCAACCCACTGGTCAATGTCCTTCTGGGCATGGTGTTTCTGAAGGAGCGCTTCAGACCACTTCAGATATTGGCACTGGTGATGGCTGTGGGTGGTGTATTGTATTTGACCTTTTATTTTGGCGAGTTTCCCTTGATATCCCTGACACTGGCCTTCAGTTTCGGTTTTTATGGTTTAATACGCAAGGTGGTGAATGTTCCGTCACTGGTGGGATTAACCGTTGAAACATTGATCCTTTCAGTTCCAGCCGGGATCTATCTGTTGATGTTGTATCGCAGTCAAGCGGGTGCTTTTTTGCTGATCGATACTCACACAGATCTTTTTTTAATGGGGACGTCTGTGTTGACGGCAGTACCGCTGCTTCTGTTTACGATCAGTGCCCGTCGCTTACGGTTATCCACAGTTGGATTTGTGCAGTATGTGGCGCCGACCTGTATGTTTCTGTTGGGTATTTTTCTCTACGGGGAACCATTTGCTATGGCCCAGGTTGTGACCTTTACCCTGATCTGGATCGCGCTGATACTCTACTCAGTGGATTCCATTCTTTTTTATCGAAAATAGAAAAATGTCCTCATCACCCATTATCGATCCGACGATCTGCCCTCTCTGTGAGCAGCCCAACCGGTGTGGCGAAGAGGACCCCAGCAATCAAGTTGATGGACGATGCTGGTGTGCGACTGAGATTATCCCCCGGGAGATTTTCAAACTGGTGCCTGAAGAGAAGCTCAACAAGGCCTGCATCTGTAAAAAATGCCTGGACAAGTTCAGAAGCGGGGGACTGGACTCCGGAAATAAAAAAATGGAGAAGATATCTGATGGGCTTTAATCCTGCGGTGATTCTTTTTCCGCTTTTTCTATTGATTTTCGGCGGGTATACCATCTCTCGCATTTTTTCACTTTCCGAAGGGCCGCTGGTGCGGGTGGTGACAGATTTTTTTATGCCACTGCTGGTGTTCCATTCATTCTGCACCGTACCCGCATCTCTCTCCCAGATTATCAGAATTTTTGGTGCGGTAACATTGGTGGTTGTCCTGTTTTTAGGCGTCTCATGGGCCTACTGCCGATTCTTCCGACTGAATTTTCGCGCCGTAGCCCCTCCGCTGCTGTTTATGAATTCCGGGTTTTTGGGCATTCCGATGATGAAACTCTGGGGTGGCCTGGCAGCAATGAACATGATTGTGTTGTATGACCAGCTGCAGACTTTTTATATCTTCACCCTGGGGATTGTGGTGGTGACCGGAAGTTTCAGCTGGACCGGCTTAAAGGAGGTTGTGCGTACGCCGCTGATCTGGTCAATCGTGCTCGGTCTGATCTTTAATCTCTTTGAAATTCAGGTGCCCCAGATGATTCTCGATGGTTTTGCTTTTGGAGGGGATGCGGCACCGGCCCTGGCTGTTTTTACGATTGGGATGTCACTAAACCGCTACAAGATATCATTCAATATTCATATCCTTGTCGGTGTCTTGATGCGCTTTGTCCTGGGATTTATTTTTGGCTGGCTGGCCAGTGAACTGTTGGGTTTCGAGGGTGTGGTCAAAACGGTGGTGATCGTGGCGTCGTCACTGCCATCCGCAGTTTTTTCGGCCGTCTTGCCGATTCGCTATGGTGTGGATAGCCGCTACGCCAGTTCAGTGCTTATCATCTCGACCCTGCTGAGTATTGTCACTTTGCCCCTCGCCTTTTATTTGAGTGAAAGAATTGGGTAGATTCGCTGAAAGATCCCGGACCGCTTGAAATCTGGAGTAGATCATGCATTGCTATTCACAGGTCCATTGAGGTTGGTTTTCCATTTATTTTTAAACCATGAGGTAACAATGACAGAAGTTTCCAAGCTATATTCGTCAGTGGATAATATCTATCAGACGGACTCACGCAGGAATCCCGCCAAAGATAAACATGGTGATGTCAAACATATCGTATACAAGGACGGTGTGCCGGTCAGAACCGAAATCATTCGCGTCAAGCGCAAAAAAGAGCGGGAGGAAACTGGGAACAAAACTAGCAATAGTTCACGCATTTCAGCCAGACAGCCCAGAAAAACAAGCGAATCGCTGCTAGGGGAGAGACGAAAAAAACTCGCCGAGCGGCTAAAAAATGCTATTCAGCGCTCTCAAACCCTGTGGAGCGAGGGCCAGGGCATCTGGCTCTCCTATCAGGGAAATCAGAGTTTTCTGGTGAAACAGTTCTCCCCCAAAAATCAATTGTTGAGCAAAGCGGTGATGACCCAGAACGAATTGCTGGAAGAAAAAATTCCAGGATTGTTAGAAGCCAGCTGGCGGGTTTTGTAGGTGATACCAATCCATGGCTCGGTTCGCTTTTTCCTGGCAAGTTCCTGCCATCTCCATCTGAGTTTGAATTCGTGAAAAACCTGCGTCAGAATTCAGGTCCGGCATTAATGTGGCTTTGATTGACAGTCGTTATCATATAGTAGTAGTTTGGCCGGGGATGTTAACCTGAAATCAAAAACGAAAAGGGGAAAATGCTTGTAAAAAACTGGATGAGTAAAACCGTCATTTCTGTGGAAGTGAGTGATTCTATACAAACAGCAAATCAATTGTTCAGCGAACATAGAATCCGTTCTTTGCCTGTACTCGAAAACGGACGTCTGGTAGGTATTGTCTCCGATCGGGATCTAAAAAAAGCCTCGGTCTCCGAAGAATCGGGCATGGATCCCAATGAACTGATCTATCTGAATACGCGTCTAAAAATCGCGGAGATCATGACGGCAGATCCGCTAACCGCTGCCCCCGATGTCGCTGTGGATGAGATTGCCAACATCATGTACCACAAAAAGATATCAGGCCTTCCTGTTGTCAACGATAGTGGAGAACTGGTTGGTATGATCACACAAGGTGATATTTTCAGGCTGTTAATTTCTTTAACCGGGATTAAACAAAAAGGGGTGCAGATTGCAGTGCAATTGAAGGATGAATCGGTTAGTATCAGAGTGATTGCGGATATTCTGAGAAGTTACAATGGACGGGTGGTCAGCGTGTTAACATCCTATGACGGTGCCCCACCAGATAAACGAAATGTGTATTTCAGAGTTTCCCAGCTGGATTTGTCAAAGCTCGATGAGCTCAAAGCCGAACTTGCCAGCCAGGCCTCTCTTTTATACATCCTAAATCAAGGTTAACGAATTTTTATTTGATCAAGCCGGCTTTGCATCTTTACCCTTAAGCAAGAGAATCTGTCTGAAGATGGGGCCTTGATTTCAATGCGAGCCGCATATTCCTCATCGTACGTTTTCCTTTCCCCTTAGAGTTTTTTTAAAAAAATCGTATCCTTTGGCCCTAAATCGTTCTGGACAAATTTCACGGATCGATCTACGATTAACGCTCGCAGCTGTCCAGGAAGGTTTTTCTCAATGATTTCCACCGCTATCCAGATTTGGTGGTGAAAGCGGGTCCAGGAAAAGATTTTCCAGGAAATTTCAAATCAGGATGCCAATCCTGCTGAATCGATA
>Ga0075122_10002174_pt1 | contig 13144 bp, 10 predicted proteins | sample AntAceMetag02UKB_FD_69790 | JGI IMG/M metagenome (GOLD analysis project Ga0075122, IMG submission 69790) | Saline lake microbial communities from Ace Lake, Antarctica - Antarctic Ace Lake Metagenome 02UKB | ecosystem: Environmental > Aquatic > Non-marine Saline and Alkaline > Saline | place... | reverse complement strand
CAATTCGTCCATTTTATCAGGATCGCTTGGTTTAATAACCAAATTAGGGGTTAAAGGATTTGCCCCCAAAACTCTTAAGGCCTGCATAATTTCTGGATTATCTATATTTTCACTCTTAAAAGAATTTAGAGCGTCTTCTTTTGAAATATACTTTACATCTTTTACTATGGTTAAATTATTTATATTATTCCTAAGAGCTTCTATCTCATTCTCATCAGCGTCAGCCTTTAAATACAAATTAACATCTATCTTTTCTTTAACAGCGCCAATAGCAGTGTCTCCAACCACCTTTACCACCAAGAGAATATTAATGGTAAAAAGAGCTAATACTAAAATAATGACCGTAACTAAAGAAAGCCACATATTTCTAGAAATATCCTGCAAACTAAATTTTATTGCTCTAAAAAAAGATAATAAAAACATATATTGTAATTCTTTTTTAATTTATAAAATATATTTTCCGCTTTCTTGATCACTCACAATCTGACCATCTCCAATAGTTACAACTCTTTTTTTCAATTTATTAATAATTTCCCTATTATGACTAACCAAAACAACAGTAGTTCCAAATCTATTTATTTTGAGAAGCAAATCAATGATTTCATCAGCATTAATAGAATCAACATCTCCGGTAGGCTCATCTGCTAAAAGTATTTTAGGCCTATGAACCAGCGCTCTAGCGATAGCGGTTCTTTGTTTTTCACCACCCGAAACCTCATGAGGATATCGATGTTTTTTGTCTTCTAATCCAACTATCTTTAAAACTTTTGGTACAATTGATTTTATTTTTTTAGGTCTTTGTCCGCAAACTTGAAGAGCAAAAGCTACGTTTTCTGCTAAATTTTTTTTGGGAAGTAATTTAAAATCTTGAAAAATAACTCCAATCTGACGACGAAGATAAGGTATCTCTCTTTTTTTAATATCAGTTATATCCCAATCCCCTATTACTAATTGCCCTTCATCAAAACGTTCTTGACCTATTAAAATTTTAAGCAGGGTGGTCTTTCCTGTCCCTGATTTTCCAACAATAGAAACAAATTCACCTGGAGTTATGTGTAGATTTATATCCTTTAGAACTTCAATATTATTGGATTTGTATTTTTTACTTACGTTATAAAGTTTTATCATAAACTTTAATTATTCAAATAAATATTTTTAAAAATAAAATTTATATTAATCAATAATTCCAAAACCATATTCAACCAAATCTTTTATTTCATCAAAGCTGACAGATCTCTTATCTTCCTTCATGACCAAGGCTATTATATCCCCTTTTTCTGCGCTGTGAGCTCTTACTATTAAACAATAACCAGCTTCATGAAGATAACCTGTTTTAGAACCAACTATACTAAAGCCTGGTATAAAATTAGATCTTACTAAGGAATTAGTATTTCTTAAATGAAAACTTCTTTTAGTATTAATAGTTGTGAATTTATACTCTGCTCGAGAGCTTACCTCCCTGATTATTTCCTCATTAAAAATCTCTCTACTTATCATAGCATAATCTTTGACCGAACTCACGTTTCGTGGTGAAAGGCCAGTTGGTTCTTCAAAATGAGTTGTTTTCGCTCCTAAAGATTGGACATATTCATTCATCTCTTTAATAAAATCATCTCGAGTTAAACCACTGAGACGGACAAGGCTTTCCACAGCATTGTTAGCCGAACCAACCAAGGAAGAATAAATCAAATCCTTAATTGTCACTATATCACCTTCATATAAATTAATTTTAGCCGACTCCCAGGGCTCACAATATTTATTATTAAAAATTTCGTCTTGCTTATTATAAAAGACTTCTTTTTCTAAACTAACTTTTTGATCTAGAAAAACTTTTAGGGCAACCAATTTACTCAAACTAGCCAAAGACAAAACTTCACCAGAATTTTTCTCCCACAAGACTTCCCCATCTTTATTGTCTAGTATTATTGCCCCCCGAGCTTTAACTGAAGGACTTATTTCAGCTCCATCTTCCCCAACTCCTGTAATTCTATAAACATCTTCTTTGGGAATAAATATTGGCTCTACTTTAACATTTATTATGCCCTCCCCTAAATTTGCTATTTTAGCAAAAGCCTCCTTGTCTAAATCAACAACTCTTTCTGGAAATATACTTCTGTCAGGTCCGTAGTCATTAACCTCAACATCAACAAATTTATCATTTTCTAAATTAAAAACCCTCAAACGAGATCCCTTAGGAAAGTCAGGAGAGGCAACATAATTTCCGTGTTTATAAGCGTACCAACTAGCTTGTCCAGTTATGAGAATCTTTGGATTTGAAAAAACCGCAATTCTAGCAAAGGGAAGATGTATTAGGGACCGTATAAAATTTTTGTCCGGATGATCAGTGCTAGGTAAAGGTCTCCATTTATTAAAATTCTTATCATAAAAAAATACCTGCTTATAATCAGGCGAATCTTCCTTATAAGAAATTTCTATATAAAAAGGTTTGTGATTATTGTAAGACTCTTTGTTTCTAAAATCAAATTGATAGATTGAGCTCACTCTATCTAACTTCCAAGGCATAGGCATTTTTTCCTTGATTATCTCAGAGTCTACTCTGGTTGTATCCTGAAAAACTCCCGGAACTAAAGAAAGTTTAAATTTGTTATCAAAAGGACTAACAGTGTAACCTTTTTCTATGGTATCTTTATCTAGATAAATACTATTTTTCAAATTATCTTCCACTATTGCTGTTTCAGCCTTAAGAGACGTGTTGACAATTGTAAAACTAAAACCGATAATAAAAAAAAGTGCTACTGTTCTTAATAGTTTATTTGTATTTTTCATATTAAGTAATTTTGTTAATTTAACCTCTGTGCCCTTTTAGCTCAACTGGTAGAGCAACGGTATCGTAAACCGTAGGTTATCGGTTCAAGTCCGATAAAGGGCTCAATTTAATTATTTTTAAAAAAATAATTCAACCATTTTCTTAATTGTGGGCTATCTGCCTGAACATCCTTTCCTTCAATTTCGTTTCTCTCTTTAATTCCTGCTACAATACCCTCTTCTTTTATTACCAAAACTTCCTCTCCTTTTTTCTTTAAACCTAAATTCAAACGTGCCTGCTCTTCTAAGAAATGCTCGGACTCTAAATATTGAATCAATTTATCCAACTCTTGATTCTCCTGCTCTATCCCAGATATCTCATTTTGTAACTTTTCTATTTCTTTATTAACATCTCTTTTTTGTAGGGTTTTTTTAACCAAGGGAACAGATATAAAAATAATAAATAAAATAAAAACAAAAGCTAGCAGTTTGGGATTTTTTAAAAAACTACTTTTTTTCGAATTTTTATTTCTATTTTTCCTTTTAAGCATGGTTATATGAAAAATGAAAAGAATAAATAATATTTTAACCTATTATCTAATTAACATAATAGCACGAAAATAAAAATTTAAAAAACTGGATAAGTTCCTATTTTCTAGACTTGGGAGTTACCCAAAAACCTAAATATTTACCCATCATAAGACGTGTTTGAGCTGAAATAGCTGGCAGGGCTCCAAAAAATATAATTCCTATAGGAAGAACCAGCCATTCAAAAAACATTAGCATCTTTTTTAAAGGATTGTATTTAGGGGGTCTTTTAGGTAAAAGCAGGGTTGAAATAATTGCCGAGAAAATCAAGCCCACCATGGCCATGGTCATAAGACCCCTGGTTACTTCTGGTAAATAACCCGAAACCACAGTGTTTTTAAAATTATCTCCTCCTAATATAATAGGCATCCAACCTATAATTGCAATAATAAAAGCATTAGTAGCCCAAGAATGAAAACCATAGATCTGTATAAAGATACGACTTAGAGCCTTTTTTTTATCAGTATTTTTCCAGTCTTTAATAGTATTAAAAATTAAATAAGGAACATTCTCTACGCCCCACCCCCAACGTCTTTGTTGTTTATATAAATTTTTAGCTGTTTGCCAGCTAGTTTCATCCATAGTAACGTCCATAGAAACTGGAAAATACAAAGGCTCTACCCTGTAATTGCCTTTATAATAAAGAAAGCTATGCCAAAATATTCTAGAATCTTCGCTAACCATATTTGTGGACCAAAAATCTATATCCACCAAAGTTCTGAAAGTCATAGAATGAGAAGAATAAGTGGCTAGTTTTTCCTGTCTTATCTGTTGCATCATTTGCCAAAAAGTATTAGAAGAAGCAGCTACTCTGGCAAAAAAAGAGGCCTCCCAAATATTATTATTATAAACTGGAACTGGTTGATAACTTGCCCTATAGGGATCTGACACAGTTAAAAATTTATAGGTTAAACAAAAGAAATAACCAGGATAAACTACGGTATCAATATCAAAAACGCTTACCACAATTTTACTATAATCTAAGTTCTGAGCATCTATTATCTCTTTTCTTATTTTTTTAGCAGCCCAGGCCTGATTTGAACCCTTCCCCTTAATTTCACCTGGTATATTATCAGGATGAACAGTAATTAAAAAATCTTTAAATCTGTGTCCAAATTCTTTCTCTATAATTCTAGCTCTCGCCAAGGCTTCCTCTCCAGCTCTTCCTTCAACCGCCAAAACTACAATAATTTTATCCAAAGGATAGCCATCATCAATTAAAGATTGAAAAGACGGACGAACTACATCTAAGCCTTCGCTATAAGTAGGAAGAACAAGTAGATGAATAATATCATCCCACCTCATCTTATTTTTAGCCAAACAATCATTCGGAAAATCCTCAAGAGAGCCATTGGACAATTCTTCACATTTTTTTCCCCAATCAATGGCCTTATTACTTTTTAAACGTAGATAGGCAATAAATAAATAAATTCCTAAAAATAAAACCAACAAAAGCCAATAAACATCGAACACTATTATAAAAAAAGCTGCCCAAACTGGCCTTATAAGAGATAATAAAATTAAAAAAATAAAAGTGCCCCAGGAAAGTGCCCCAGGTAAAATTTCCAATAAACGATAGAGCTTTCTGTCTCTTCCTTCTAATTCCGTAGCTTTGCCTATTTTTAGATAATTCATAAATAATCATTAAATGTAAACAAACGATTTCCTATAAAATACAGTATATAAAAGGCTATTGTAAAAATTAAAAAGTCTTTAAAATAATAAAAATCAGTAAAATAAACAAGGGCGCTATTTATTATTTCACCAGGCTTTATAAAAATCTCCCAACTATTAAAACGATTAATTAGTCCCAACAAAACCCCCAGGGCTGTAATAGGTATCATTATGGCGACAAAAAAATTAGCCACTGCCCTACCCTTTACTTTTATTATAAAATTTCTCATTTGACTTAAGAGAAAGACAAAAGCCATCCAACCTAAAATAGCATAAATAAAAAAGAAAACAATCATCCAGGCGTTTTCAACACAAACATTACCATAATAAATAGCTGGACAATAACCCGCTAAATTCCTCACATCATTAATAATATAAGCTGAATTGGGGAAAAATAGGATCCAAAGAAAAAATAAAAAAAAAGCAATTAATTTTTGACGTAATTTACCAAAATTATTTGCTAGATAATACACCAATAATATTTTAACTATAAAAAAAGGAATCAACAAAAGAAAAATATTCCAAAATACCATTAAAACTGGGTAACCATTAATGTTCCAAGCATTTAAAAAATTATATTTATTAAATAAATAATCAATACTTCCCCAATATTGTTGACTCGGATGCAGGGTCATATTTTCTAATTTTTACTTGAGTTTGTAAAATTAATTGGCTTAACTTTATCTACATCACTTAAGGATATTTCTTCCTTTTCTTCTTCTTTAATTTTTGAGGGAACTGTATTTTTTTGTAAATCTTTTTTTATAGAGCTTTGCTTCAGATCCTCTTCTTTAATATTTCTTAACTCTTCTTCTTTAACCTTTTTTCTGTTTTGAGTTTCAAGCTCCTTTCCCTTTCTTATGTCTGCCAAACAGTCTTTGCAATAAACCGGTCGAACTCCATCGGGCTTAAAGGTAATTTTAGTTTCTTTTTTACAATTACTACATGTGGCCGAAAATTTTGAATTATCTTTTTCTTTTTCATTAAAATTATTTTGATTACTCAGATTAGTTTTTTGAACATTGCTTGGATTAATTTTTTTAGGAGGCAAACTATCTTCATCATCATCATTATTATGCCATCTTTCAATCTTTTCCTCAATTTGTTCTTTGGGTCTAGTATATCTTTCTCTAGAAACCCTAATAACCTTTTCAGTATTTCCTGTTCTACTACTGTCTGAAAAAGGAGGCAAACCTCTAGCAGAAAAAGGATCTGAAGCTATCCCGTCAATCATTAATTTTAAATACATTTCATATTTAGGCAAATTCAGAACATCTTCTTCAGAAAAAGTAGGAGAATACTCTTTAATTAATTCTTCTGCGTCCGTTGCACCCACTCTAAAAGTAATCATAGTTCCAACATTGCCAAAAACAGCGGCTTTAACCGGATCAGAAAGCTGCTCTAAATACTGATGCGCCATAATCAAATTAAGGCGGTATTTTCTAGCTTCTGATAATATATTTGCAAAACTTTCAGTACTAAAATTTTGAAATTCATCAATATATAAATAAAAATCTCTACGTTCATTTTCAGGAATATCGACACGACTCATGGCAGCCAACTGAATTTTAGTAATCATCATAGCGCCAAGTAGAGCAGAGTTATCTTCACCAATTCTACCTTTGCTTAAATTCATAATTAATATTTTACCTTCATCCATTATCTCACGAACATCAAAAGATGACTTAACCTGACCCACAATATTACGAATTAAAGCACTTGATAAAAATTGTCCTACCTTATTTTGTATAGGAGAAACCGCTTCAGAGGCAAATTTATCAGCATAACTGGCAAACTCATTAGCCCAAAAAGCTTTTACCACCGGATCTTTTATACTATTCACAACCTTTTTACGAAAAGGTTTATCTGAAAGCATTCTAGTTACAGCAAGTAAGGTAGCTCCAGGGTAGTCCAAAACAGCTAGAATCGCATTCCTAAGAATATACTCCAACCTTGGCCCCCAAGATTCAGCCCATAGTTTTTGAAAAACCCCTATTAATCCAGAGGCAACCAAATGTCTGACTTCTGGTTCAACCTGTTCAACCACATTAAACGCAATCGGATACTTCATATCTCCAGGATTAAAATAAATAACGTCATTAATCCTCTCCTTAGGAATATATTGAATAACTTTCTCAGCTAAATCTCCATGTGGATCCACTAAAGCAACTCCACGACCAGCCCAAATGTCATTAATAATCATATTTTCCTGGACAGTAGATTTTCCCATTCCAGTCTTCCCTATTAAATAAAGATGTCTTCTCCTGTCGTCAGTTTTAATTCCAAAACGAAGACGACGATTACGAAAAGTAGTCTCGCCAATAGGAACAACTTCATTTTCTTCTGCTTTTGCCATAAATATTAATTAAATGGTTGGTAAATTAGCTGGAGGAGCCCCTAAATCATCTTTTGAAAAAGAATCAACCTCTTCTTTTTCGTCTTCATCTTCATCTTCCTCATCCTCTCTTAAAAACCCCGGTATTTCTTCCTGATCCAATATCTCGTCTTCATTCATTCTATCTATTTCATGTCTAGGTAAATTCATAGGAGAATCAGCTTTACGTCCAGAACTCTTCTGAATTAAAGGTGCTTTAACAGCTGCCTCATTAGGAAAATGCCACAGGGTTGCCAACTCTTCAATATTCAAAATAAAAGGGTATTTTCCATTATCACTCCTAGTCATGTAATTGTTTATTATTCTATTCTTCCTACCATTCACCCTTTGATCCTTTAAAAAGTAAGCTACGGCCGTTGCAGTTGTGTCCATATCAGGTTTTATATTATTCAAGGCCATATCATTGAATTGCTTCATATATCCAACAAAACCATTAACAACCTTATTTTTCCTCATCGCTTCCTTTTCAGCTAAATAGACCATTCTAATTTTACATTCGAAACCAAGCTTAGAAGTCTTAGTTTCTATCCCTTCAATCTGTCGCTTTTCCTTAGGTTTTAAATTCATCATTTTAAAAGTATCTTCCTCCTTTTTCTCCACAAGCTCTCTTTCTGGACTTAAAACAGCCAATAATGAATCACTTAAAAAATCAAGCAAGGAAAGAAGTGGGGCGAACATTTTGTCGCTAAGAGACTTTTCAGAGTTTGTCTTCTCTCCTAAAATTTTACTAACCTCCTTTTCCCCTCTTTTGGGCCAATCAAAACCAGTAGGAATAACTAATATTTGATACCATAATTGTTCGCCCGGTCCTAAACTACTATTTAAATCCATTAAAGCAGCCATAGGATCTCGAAAATATTCTTCTGCCTCTTTTCCAAATTGATGTTCAAATTCAGGATAAGTTTTAATTGGGAGCATATCATTTTTGGCCAAAATAAACTCTGCCCCCCAAAGATCATAATTTTCATCAGGATAACTAGTTGGATATCCGCTGGTATAATCATCCACCTCGGTAATTTCAACGTCTGGGTACTGAGAATAGACAGCTGATTCAACTAAATCCCTAAAATTAACTGGTGTATGAATTAAAAATTGAGTATAGCCTTCTATGCTGACAATTTCAAAACTAAAATAAAGTTGCCACTTACCGTCCCAATATTTTTCCAATAAATTAATAGAGCCATGAGCACCAGCAATATAGGTAAAAAGATTTTCCACTGCTTTTACTGATTGCCTATTTTCTCTAGGAATATCTATAGCAAGAATAATACAATTAGCATTTTCTTTCTTCCAAAGACCTCTTCTATAAACAAGCCAAATCTCCCTAAACCCCCAAAGAAGCGTTATAGCAATAGGAATCCAGCCAAACCAAAGCAAAGCCCGCCAAATCAAAACTTGTGGGTCCATATAAAGCATTTCCCTTAAAAAAGATAAATCCATCACTATGTCCATAAAATATATTTTGATAATATTTTACCACTTATTGAAGTTTTTTTCAATTTTAAAACCCCCTTTTAAAAAAAGGGGGTTTTAAATATATAAAATAAAGTTGTTAAAAATTAATTTTTAAAATTAATTCTCAGTTATTACGTACTTATCACCAACTTTTTGGAAAATTTTACGGTTTGAAAGGGCTAAGTTAATAGTACTTTCTTTAACCATTCTACTTTCAAGTACCCTTTTTACAATTTCTTCCCTACCCAAAGAATCACTAGATGATTCTAATATATCCTTAATAACCTGGGTTACCGTTCCTTGTTTAAAACCCCATTCCTTTAAACCATACATTCCTCTACCGATTAAAACATACTTATCATCTAAAATCAGTTCATTATGAACAGTGGCAGAATTAGTTCTCTTGTGATCAAAATTAGTTTCATTTATTAGCTCAGCAATTTCAGTAAAATGAAGTGGCTTGCCATAATTCTTTAGAACTAAATAAATTTTGTCATTAACTGTTTTAGGACTTATTTCCTTCCATGAAACATGACCCCAATGACCAAATTTATTTTTTTCTAACTCACGAATAGTCTGAAGAAAAGAATAAAGTCCGCTATGGTTTTTAAAAATATCTCTCTCTTCTTCACTTAAACTATCATCCAATAAACCATAGGAATACATTTTTTCTGATGTCTTAAACTTATCTTCGTGCTTTTTATAATTTTCTAATTTTAATATTAATTCAACTAATTCACTAATATTGATAATATTATTCAACTTTTGAACCTCATCATTTAGCTCTTGAAATAAATATTCAAAATGGTCTAATGAACTATCTTTAAACTTATAAGAATCTTTAAATCTTTCTGATCTTTTTATCTCATCTAGGGAATCATTAAAAATTCTAGATAATAAAAAGTCGAAATGATTTTTCTGGATTTTATTTTTCTTTTCTTCATCGCCTACCTTTAAACCTAATTCAGAAACTTTGTCCAATAACCCAAATAGATGTTGTTTCTCAGCCATACCTCCGTGCTCTTCCAATATTAAAGCAACTATTTTTTGGAGCTCATTTAATTCTTTTTGCAATTCTTTGGCCTCATTTATTTTGTTTATCAAAACTTTTTCAATCTGCCTGATTCTCTCACGAGTTAAACCGTGAGCCTGACCCACCTGTTCCAAGGTTTCCCTTTTAATTCTGTCCAAACCAAAACGACGCTTTATCACATTTTTCTCTTTAACAGAGAAATTTTTGATCAAATCGTCTATAATTCTTTTAGTATTTATTTTTTGAGAAAAAATTAATTCTTCTTTTAGCTTGTTACTTTCGGGCATATTTCTTCAAACAAACAAGAGCATGGGTTACTTGCTTTTTTTATTTAAAAATGGGTTAACTAATAATTAATAAAAGACTAACACAAAAATAAATTTTAGTCAACCCAGACAGAGCCATGAAAACAAAAAAAAGCCCTAACAACATAAAGGAAAATTTTCCCTGGTTTAAATTTAACTAATATTAGAAGTTTTTTTTGCCCTATTTAGACCTTTACAAAATTCCATTTTTTAATTCTCCCTGTCTCCTCGCACCTGTATTTAATTACAGCTAAATTTTTTTCCATATCAACAAAAAGATTGCACACACTCTCCCCTTCACTCCATTCCATTTCAAGTTGCCCTTTTAAAGTGTTTTTCACATCAAATATACCATTAAAAGCTGGGTAGTTACTCCTAAGATGCATTAAAGCCTCTAATCTTTTTACTACTTTTCTTTTTCTTTCTTTCCCGACCTCTTCCAACGAATAATTGTGGCGATTCACATCTCGCCCAATCTTGGTTCTTTTTAATTTTTCCTCGTCATTAGCCCCAGCTAACCAGCCAACATAATAAACCTGAGGTATTCCAGGAACAAAAAATTGAATAGCTCTGGCTATTAAATATTTCTCCTCGCTTTCACCCAAGGCTGAGAAAAAAGTTGAGTTAATCTGATAAATATCTACATTGCTAGAGTTTTCGCCACTAGCCCTCAGAGCAATATTGCCTCCGTTTGAATAAATCCTTTTTACAAGACTGTTGGTTTCCTTTTTACTGAGAAAATCTTCCACGTCTACAATTCCAATTCCATCATGTGTGTCCAAAACTGTTATCTGGTTATCGGGTCTTATATTGATCCATTTTTTAAGCTTCCTAAAATTTTTTTTAAATATTGAATGCAAGACCAAAGGGGGCAAACAAAAATCATATACATAGTCAACATTTTTTTGATGAGCAAGTTTTAATTGAACAGAATAATGATTATGTACCTCCGGGAGCACTTTCAAACGTTTACTATGTGCCCTTTCTCCCAATAAAGAAATAAAGTCATAAGTCTCGGAAATCATAAAACTAGAGGTTCCTCTTTTTTTTATAACATAACCAACCGCATCAAGTCTTACCAGACTTACTCCAACCTCGGACATTTTGTTCATAATTTTAAAAATCATCTCTCGAACTTGCCTATTATTAAGATCTAAATCAATTTGGTCATTAGAAAAAGTACACCAGAGCACTATTTTTTTTCCATTGCAAAACCTAAACACGTCAAAAGGACTCCCCTTTCTTGGCCGATAGACTCTCTTTAAAATAAAACGATTAACTCCATTAAGATGAAAAATTTTATCAATTCTTCTAAAAAAATTAACAATTCTGCCAATGAAATTAATAATTTTATGTTTTATTCCCTTAAACTTATTACCATCTATCAACCTTGAGAACTTAGCTGAGTTGATAAAATAATCTTTATACTTTGAGTTCTCTCCGTTCTTTAAATAATCTTGAAAAATCTTTGACTCCCTAGAAATATGATTAAATATCAGATCAACGACCAAGTCATATTCTTTTGAGATTTTTCTCACATCCTCCCAATCGCCAAAATCAGAATCAACTTCAAAATGCGTCAAAGGAGAAAAACCTCTATCACTAGAAGAGGGATAAAAAGGTAAAATATGCACTCCGCCAATCTTGTCACCCAAATCTTCTTTTAAGATTTTACCTAGATCATTTAAATTATTACCTAAACTGTTCGCATAAGTTATTAATTGAACTTTATTTTTCATATTAAAACACAATAAACGTTCAAGTAACGTTCACTAATTTTTTTAATTTTTATTTATCTAAAATCAAATTTTCAATCAAATTTATCATAATCTCCTTTTCTCCTGGCTGGCTCTCTGCTACAAGCAAAGCCAAGGCCGTCAAAGCGCTGTCTGATATTTTCACTCCTCCTTTTTTCTTATAAAGATAGTTATTTTTGTCTAGGAAATAAACAAAAAGAAAAGCGCCAATTCTTTTGTTACCATCTGAGAAGGGGTGATCCTTTATAATAAAATAAAACAAACGAGAAGCTTTTGCCTCAATACCAATATAAAGTTTGTTTTTATTAAAGGTCTGATAAAGATTATTAATAACTGCTTCAAGGCCGTGATCTATCTCATTGCCAAAAATTTCACTTGCCTCTTTCTTGGAGATTAAATCCTTTTTAACACTTTCAATAATTTTTAAACAATGATTATATTTCAAAACAAAACCTTCCTGTCCTCCCTCAACTGTATTTAATTTGTTTTTGTCATATTTCTCTAAAATACTCAAGGTCTTAGAATAATCAGATAAAAGACCTAAAATCTCTTTTTCCTGTCCTACTAATTGTTTTTTTCTAACTTTATCATTTAAAAAATTTATAGTTTTTTGTAGCTTCCTTAGATTCTCGGTCTGACTTGATAAAACATTCTCATTCATAGTATAACCATCTAAAATATGACTTCTTAAAACTTTGGTAGCCCAAATTCTAAATTGAGTGGCTTTTTTTGAATTAACTCGATAGCCAACCGAGATAATAGCATCGAGTTTGTAAAATTGAGTTTGATATTTTTTTCCGTCCGAAGCAGTTATCCGGAATTTCCGGATAACTAAATTTTTATTTAATTCTTTTGTAGAAAAAATATTTTGTAAATGCTCATTAACAGTTCTGACGTCGACTTTAAAAATATTAGCCATTTGCTTTTGCGACAACCAAACAGTCTCATCCTCTAAGAGAGCTTTTATTTTAACCTCAGTCCTCCCACCTTTATAAATTATAATTTCTTTTTTTTGCTTTATTTTATCCATATGTTTTTATTTACATATTTAAACGCCAAATATAAAAATTCAAAACCATAGCAAAACTTACCCAAATAATATAAGGCAACATCATAAAGAAGGCTCTTTTATCAATTTGCAAAAACATAATTGATACACTAACTATCATAA